>Ga0307505_10000021_pt1 | contig 194592 bp, 193 predicted proteins | sample 23_S_MG_FD_202183 | JGI IMG/M metagenome (GOLD analysis project Ga0307505, IMG submission 202183) | Soil microbial communities from Populus trichocarpa stands in riparian zone in the Pacific Northwest, United States - 23_S | ecosystem: Environmental > Terrestrial > Soil > Riparian zone >... | reverse complement strand
GGGAGAGGTGAGAAGACACCCCTGCGAAAATTAAAATCTTTTCTCCGGCCAGCGGCAGAGGTCGTTGATCAAGCAGGTCGGGCAATCCGGCAGGCGCGCCTTGCAGACATAGCGGCCGTGCAGGATGAGCCAGTGATGCGCGTGGCGCATGAAGTGTTCGGGCACCACATGCAGAAGCTTCAGTTCCACTTCGAGCGGCGTCTTGCCGGGCGCAAGGTTCGTGCGGTTGCCGATGCGGAAGAGATGCGTGTCGACCGCAATCGTATGCTCGCCGAAAGCGATATTCAGCACAACATTCGCGGTTTTGCGGCCGACGCCGGGCAAGTCTTCCAGCGCTTCGCGCGTTCGCGGCACCTCGCCGCCATGCTCCGCGAGGAGCCGCTCCGAGAGCGCGATGACGTTCTTCGCCTTGTTGCGATAAAGGCCGATGGTCTTGATCATGTCGCGCAGGCGCGGCTCACCGAGCGCGAGCATTTTCTCGGGCGTATCAGCAGCGGCAAACAGCGCGCGCGTCGCTTTGTTCACGCCGGTGTCGGTCGCCTGTGCCGAAAGCACCACGGCGACGAGCAATGTGTACGGGTTCACATATTCAAGTTCGCCCTCGGGCTCGGGATTGGCGGCCTTGAAGCGGCGAAACGCTTCTTCCACTTCGGCGGCCGACCAGGGCTTCAGGGGCTTCGCGGCCTTCGGCCGCGCAAGCACTTTTGCCTTTTTCTTGGGCGCGGAACGGACCTGCTTTCTCCCCATTCCTCTCCTATATTGAGGGGCCATGACGGATGCCACCCGCTTCGCCCCCGAGCCCACGCTTTTCGAGGCCCGACTCAAGCCGCACCGCTCGCTGTCGCGGACGGGCTTCATCGCGGTCATGGCGGTGCTCGGCGGCGTCAGCCTCACGGTCGGCTCGATTTTCCTGGTGATGGGCGCGTGGCCGATCTTCGGTTTCTTCGGGCTCGACGTGTTGCTGGTCTATTTCGCCTTCCGGGCCAGTTTCCGCTCAGCGCGCGCCTATGAAGATATTCATGTGACCCCGAGCGTGCTGCGCGTGCGGCAGGTTTCGCATCACGGCCACGAGCGCGAGAACGTCACTAATCCGCGCTGGGTGCGCATGGAAACCACGCGCGACGAGGACTTCGGCATGATGCGGCTGGCGCTCATCTCGCGCGGCGTGCCGCTCGTGGTGGGCGCGTTTCTCGCCCCCCGGCAGCGGGAACAGGTGGCGCACGGCCTCGCCGAGGCTTTGGCCACAGCCAAACGCTAGTGCGCGAAATCGGGTGGGCAACTACTCTGCGATCTGATTGGCTGATCCCATGAACATGCAGCAGACCATTCAGCAAGAAGCCGTCCGCGACGCGCGCAGGCTCGTGCCCGCCGGCGACTATGAAACCGTTCGTCGCGCCATTGCCTTCGTGTCGGAGAATTTTCGCGACCAGCCGGAAGTCGAGGCGATCGCAGAAGCCGCCGGGACGACCCCCCGCTCGCTGACCGAACTGTTCCGCCGCTGGTGCGGGCTGACGCCGATCGACTTCCTCGCGGCGGTGACGCTCGATCAGGCGCGCAAGATCCTGCGCGACGCGCCGAACGTGCTCGACGCGAGCTTCGAGCTTGGCCTGTCCGGCGCGGGACGGCTGCACGATCTTTTCGTGACGCATGAAAAGATGTCGCCGGGCGAATGGAAAAGCGGCGGCGGCGGATTGACCGTGCGCTACGGTTTTCATCCGTCGCCCTTCGGCACGGCGCTCGTGATGGCGACGGAACGCGGGTTATGCGGGCTCGCTTTCGCAGACGAAGGCGGCGACGAAGCGGCGCTCGACGACATGCGCGGCCGCTGGCCGAATGCGCGCTATGAGGAGGATGCGCGCGCGACCGCCCCCTACGCGAAGCGAATTTTCGACTCGGCCGAATGGCGCGCCGATGCACCGCTGCGGGTGGTGCTGATCGGCACGAATTTCGAAGTGAAAGTCTGGGAGACGCTGCTCGCGATTCCGCTCGGCCGCGCGACGACCTATTCCGACATCGCCCGCAAAGTGTGCAGCGAGAAAGCGGCGCGCGCGGTCGGCGCGGCGGTCGGCAAGAACCCGATCTCGTTCGTGGTGCCCTGCCATCGTGTGATCGGAAAAAGCGGCGCGCTCACTGGCTATCACTGGGGCCTCACGCGCAAGCGCGCGATGCTGGGCTGGGAAGCCGCGAAACATTCCGCTAATTAGTTCCTTGTTCCGGTTCCCGATTGAGCGACTTCGGTTGCATTCGTTGACGCGCCGTTAGGGATCGACGCGCATCGCGATGAACGGCGCCGTATGGGCCGCGTTTGCCTCTCATGTTGAAAGAAAACGTGAGGAGGAAGCGATGCGGACAATTCATCCTGGCAGACAGGTTTCGTTCGCGGCCCTGTTGCTGGCAGCGACCATGTTCAGTGCGCCCGTCTCTGCGCAGGACGGCGGTGTCGGCGGCGCAGCGGGCGCCGCAGCCGGTGCAGCGGCAGCCGCCGCAGGTGCTGCTGCCGGCGCGGTCGGCGGCGGTGATGGTGGCGGCGGTGTCGGTGCCGCGGCAGGTGCGGGCATTGGCGGCGACGGCGTTGGCGCTGCGGTAGGTGCAGGTATCGGCGGCCTTGGCGCGGGCCTTGGCGCGGGTGTCGGCGCTGATGGCACAGGTGCCGCGGTCGGCATCGGCACAAGCGGCCTGAGCGCGGGTGCCGCCGCTGGCGTTGGTCCGGGCAGCGGCACGGCTGCGGGCCTCGGTGCGAGTATCGGCGGAGGCGGCGCGGGTGCTGCTGCCAACGCGACTGCCGGCGGTCTGGCGGCAGGCCTTGCTGCCGAGATTGGGCTTGGCGGCCTCGGCGTCGGGCCGGGCACGCCTGGCGGCCCCACGGGACCGGGCTTCGGCACCGGCCCCGGCTCGATCGCGGCGTCCTTTGGTTCGTTCACGCCGACCGAGCAACAGCGCATTCTCCGCCGCTGCCGCGACATCCTCGCGAAGCCGAATGGATCGAGCGCCAGCCAGATTTCGACCTGCCGGTCGCTTGCGGCGCTCGCGCGATAATGAACTCCCTGCGCAGACGAGGGGCCGGGCGTACGCGCCCGGCCTTTTTCTTTGTCAAACCCGTTTCCAGAAAAACGTCGTGGCGCACAAGCCGCCGTCCGGCCACAGCGCGTAATCCGGAACGGTCCCGACGCGCTGCCAGCCGCTGCGGACATAGAGCCGCTCGGCATCGCCGCTCGCCGTATCGAGGACGAGCACCGTGCGGTCGCGGCGGCGAGCTTCCTCCTCGACGCCCTGCATAAGCGCTCCGCCGATTCCGCGACGGCGCACAGCGCGGTGAACGAGCATCTTTTTCACGTCGGCACGGTGCGGCTGATTGGGCGGCGTATCGAGGCCGAGCTGGACGGTGCCGACGATGCGGCCGTCGAGGCGCGCGCCGAGTAGTGCGGTGTCGCCGCGCTCCACTTCCACCACGACGCGGCGGAAATAGGCGGCGGCGTCCGCGCGCGAGAACGGCGACATAAAGCTAACCGACGCGCCGCCTGCGACGCAGTCGGCGAGAACTTCGACAAGGTCATCAATTGCGGCGGCAGCATCCTTGCCTTCAAGAAGGAGGATGTCGGCCGCGGGAGTCATGTGGCGAGGTCGACTTTGTCTGCGACCGTCGCGTCGGGATTCAGCCGATAGACAATCGGCACCCCGGTCGCGAGTTCGCGCTTCAAGATGCCTTCCGGCGTCAGGCGCTCCAGCACCATGACGAGCGCGCGCAGCGAATTGCCGTGGGCCGCGACGATCGTGCGCTCGCCGCGCAACACGGCCGGCAGAATCTCCTGCACGTAATAGGGCAGCGCGCGGGCGACCGTATCCTTCAGGCTTTCGCCGCCGGGCGGCGGGATGTCGTAGGAGCGGCGCCATTGCAGCACCTGCTCCTCGCCCCACTTCTTGCGCGCATCGTCCTTGTTCATGCCGACGAGATCGCCGTAGTCGCGCTCGTTGAGCGCCAGGTTGCGCGTGACGGGAATGCCGCCCTGGCCCATTTCTTCCAGGATCAGCGAGAGCGTGCGCTGCGCACGCTTGAGGTCGGACGTGAAGGCGCGATCAAAGGTGAGGTTGCGTGCTTTCAGCTTCTTGCCCGCCGCGCGCGCTTCATTCATGCCGGTGTCGGTGAGTTCGACATCCTTCCAGCCGGTGAACAGGTTTTTCAGATTCCATTCGCTCTGGCCGTGACGGACGAGCACGAGAAGGCGTTCGGACATTTTTCTTCCTGACGATCAATCTTCAAGGCCGAGCACGTCAGCCATCGAATAGAGGCCCGGCTTCTGCTTCGTGCCCCAGCGCGCGGCGGCAAGCGCGCCGTTCGCGAAAATGGCGCGGTCCTCGGCGCGATGAGAGAGTTCGATCCGTTCCTGCGCGCCGGCAAAAATCACCGTGTGCTCGCCCACGACCGTGCCGCCGCGCAGCGTCGCGAAACCGATGTCGCCGGAGCGGCGCGCGCCGGTATGGCCTTCGCGCGAGAGGACCTTGCGCTTCTCCAGATAGGTGCCGCGCCCGTCGGCGGCGGCCTGCCCGAGCAGCAACGCCGTGCCCGAGGGCGCATCGACCTTCTTGCGGTGATGCATTTCGAGGATTTCGATGTCGAAATCGTCGCCAAGCGCCTGTGCGGCGCGGCGTGCGAGGGCGGCAAGCAGGTTCACGCCCAGGCTCATATTGCCCGACTTCACGACGACGGCGGACTTCGCGGCGGTGACAATCTTCTTTTCATCCGCCGCCGAGAGGCCCGTCGTGCCGATCACATGCACGAGCTTAGCCTTGGCCGCGAGTTCGGCGAGCTTGACGGTTGCTGCGGGCACAGTGAAATCGAGGATCGCGTCGGCACTCTTCAGGAGCGCCGCGGGATCGCTGGTGATCTTGATGCCGAGCGGACCGACGCCCGCGAGTTCGCCCGCGTCCTTGCCGATAACCGGCGAACCCTTGCTTTCAAAGGCGCCGATGACGGCAAAGCCCTTTGTTTCAGTCGCGGCATGCACGAGCGCGCGGCCCATGCGGCCGCCCGCGCCGGCGATCAGAAGGCGAATGTCGGCCATGTCGGTCTCCAGTCCGGGCGCGGGTATAACGCGCGCTCGCGCGGGGCGCAAAGCCATCAGGGCTGCGCGCCCTCATAGCCGCCGATGATGACCACATCGCCCTCCGAGATGGGCGCGCGGATGGCGAGTGCATGCTTGTATTCGGGTGAATTCCAGCAATCGAGCGCGGCCTGGTAGGTCGGAAATTCGATGACCACGTTGCGGGACCGGCTCGTGCCCTCGGGGTTTTCGAACGGGCCACCGCGCACGATGAACTTCGCACCGTATTTCTTGAAGGCCACGGCATTCGCGGCGATATAGTCTTTGTACGTCTCCGGGTCCTTCACATCCATGCGCACGACCCAATAGCCTTTGGCCATTCCTTCCCCCTATTTCAACGCGGATTGAATTTCAGCGACAATCGCCTGCGCAGCCGCTTTCGGATCGGCGGCCGCGATCACGGGCCGCGCGACCACGATGTGGTCCGCCCCCGCTCGAATTGCCTCACCCGGCGTCATCACGCGCTTCTGGTCGCCGGCCGCCGATCCCGCCGGACGCACGCCGGGCGTCACGATCAGGAGCGAACCGCCGACCTGTTTTTTTAGCGCTTCCGCTTCCATCGGCGAAGCGACCAATCCGTCGATGCCCGCCTCCTTCGCACGCGCAGCGCGCTGCCAGACAAGCTCCGCCACGTTCACGCCATAGCCTTCATTCTTCACGTCGTTGTCGTCCCAGGACGTGAGCACGGTAACGCCGAGAATTTTCAGCGCGCTCTTGCCCCGGCCTTCGGCGGCCGCGCGCATGGTCGGCGCAAACGCATGGACCGTGAGAAAGCTCATGCCGAGCTCGGCAGCGCGCTCCGCCGCTTTCGACACGGTGTTGCCGATGTCGTGAACCTTCAGGTCGAGAAAGACCTTCTTGCCCGAGCGCGCGAGATCGGCGGCAAACGGAATGCCGCCCGAGAGCGCCAGCTCAAAGCCAATCTTGTAGAAGGAGGCGGCGTCGCCAAGGCGCGCCACCATGCGCTCGGCTTCTTTCAGATTTGGCAGATCGAGACCGACAATCATACGGTCGCGCACTTCCGCCTTCACACGCGTCTCCGTTCGTTCATTTCACAGTGCGAGATCAGGCGCGTGAGTGTCGTGTTCAGGAGCTTCGCCACCACATCGTCCCTGAGATTGCCCGCGTCGTCGAAGGCCTCGCCTACATGGCTGAGGGCCACCTGATTTGGCAAGACGAGCGCCTGCAACCCATTCTCCAGGATCGAGCGCAGCGCCATCAAGGCGCGATAGCCGCCGAAGCGGCCGTTCGACGTGGAGCCGATCGCGAAGGTGCAGCGTTTGAACGGGTCCTCGCCGCCCGCGGCCTGCCGCGAGATCCAGTCGATCGTGTTCTTCAGGAGCGGGGGAACGGAGGAATTATATTCGGGCGTTGCGATGAAGACGCCCTGATGCGCGTTCATCATCGCGCGCAGCTTCTTCGCGTTTTCCGGCGCGCCCTTTTGCGCTTCCAGATCGCCATCATAGATCGGCAGCGTAAAATCGCCGAGCGAGATGTGGCTGACTTCGGCATCGAGGAGCGTGAGTTCTTTGGCGGCCAGCGCCGCGAGGCGCGCACTGAAGGAGCCGGTGCGAAGCGAGCCGCCGAAGACGAGAATGCGCGGCGGGTTCATGCCCTAATCCGCGCGATATACCCAGACGCGGGCCGGCGGCAGGTTCTTCCAGATGCGCGGCGAGGATGTGATGCGGTAGCGGCGCGCGCGCGAGGGGATGGGCGCGGTCATCGCGTAGGTGAATTGCACATAGGGCGCGCCCGCGCGCAGCAGACGGATCGCTGCATTCAGGAGCCGCACGCGCACTGAGAGCGGACGCGTCATCAGCGGTAGGCACGAGACGATTGCCGCAATCGGCTCCTTCACCGCCGCCGCGAGCGTATTGGCGAGCGCATAGGCATCGCCTTCGATCACCGTCGCGGCTGGAAAGCGGCGGCGCAACAGCTTGCAGAAATCGCGATCATACTCGACGAGCACAAGACGTTCCTCTGGAACGCCGCGCGCGATCAGCGCCTCGGTGACAGGGCCGGTACCCGGTCCCAGCTCAACGATGGGGCCCGGCACGTCGGGATCGACTTCGGCTGCAATCGCCTGCGCCAACGCCTTGCCCGATGGCGAAACGGCGCCGACTTTCAAAGGATGCTGAAGCCAGGTGGCGATGAAGCGAACTTCGTCGTCAACGAGACGAAGCTTCGGCTGCATCTTGGCTAGCGCGCGCTGCATTTGTCGCCCGGAGCGTGAACGGTCCAATATCTACATGGTTCCGGCGGCTTGGACTATGGTCATCGCGCCACAGCCGAGGGGTGGTTGACGGGTTCCCTAGTCGAAGAACTCGCGCATTTTAGCGAAGAAGCCCGAGGTTTCGGGCTGGGTCGCGTCAGAGCTTTGCTTTTCGAACTCGCGCAGGAGCTCGCGCTGGCGCTTGTTCAGCTTCTGCGGGGTCTCAACCGCAACCTGCACATAGATGTCGCCACGCCCCTTGGAGCGCAGGATCGGCATGCCTTTCCCGCTCACGCGGAAGCGCTTGCCGGTTTGCGTCCCCTCCGGGACCTTCACGGTCGAACGGCCGCCGTCGAGCATCGGCACCTCGAACTCGCCGCCGAGTGCGGCCGTCACCATGCCGACCGGCACACGGCAATAGAGGTCCGCGCCCTCGCGCTGGAAGACCGGATGCGGCTTGATCGAGAGGAAAATATAGAGATCGCCGGGCGGACCGCCGCGCGCGCCGGCCTCACCCTCGGACGCCAGACGAATGCGCGTGCCGTCCTCGACGCCGGCAGGAATATGAACTTCGAGCGTGCGCTCGCGCGTGACGCGGCCCGCGCCGCCGCAATTGGCGCAGGGATTTTCGATCACCGTCCCGCGGCCCTGACAGGCGTGGCAGGTGCGCTCGATGGTGAAGAAGCCCTGGGCGTGACGCATGCGCCCCGAGCCGCTGCAGGTGCGGCACTGGATCGGCTCGGTGCCGGTTTTCGCGCCGGTGCCCGAGCAGGTTTCGCAGGTGACGTTCGTGGGCAGATTGAGCTGCGCCGTCTTGCCGTGGAAGGCTTCTTCCAGCGCGATCTCGAGATTGTAGCGCAGGTCGGCGCCGCGCTCGCGGCCTGTCGGGCGGGTGCGGCCGCTCGCCATGCCGAAAATGCCTTCGAAAATATCGGAGAAGGTCGAGCCAAAATCGGTGCCGAAGCCGTGTCCGTGGGCGTTGCCCGTGCCGTCGAAGGCCGCATGACCGAAGCGGTCATAGGCCGCACGCTTCTGTCCGTCCTTCAGCACGTCGTAGGCTTCGTTGATTTCCTTGAACTGATGCTCGCAGCTCTGGTCGCCCGGGTTCTTGTCCGGGTGCCACTTCATCGCGAGCTTACGAAAGGCGGTTTTTAATTCGCCGTCGCCGCAGGCGCGGGTTACGCCGAGCACCTCATAGTAGTCGCGCTTGGACATCAATCAGGCTCGCACCAATAAAAAAGCCTCGCCTTTAAGCGCGCGCGGCGCATGCTGAAAGACGAAGCTTCCCGATCCCCCACTCGTCTATCCGTCTGCCCTCGCCCCGTCGCGCGAACGCTTCAGGGCGAGAACGATTGACGGTCCGCTGCTCAAGCGGATTTCTTTTTGTCGTCGTCGACTTCCGTGAACTCGGCGTCGACCACGTCGTCCTTCTCGCCACTCGACCCGCCGGCGTCGCCGCCGCCATCGCCGCCCTGTTGCTGGGCATACATCGCCTCGCCGAGCTTCATCGAGACCTGTGCGAGCGTCTGCGCCTTCGCCTTGATGATGTCGGCGTCCTGGCCCTTCAGCGCTTCCTTGAGATCGGAGAGCGCGTTCTCGATCGCCGTACGGTCGGCCTCGCTCACCTTGCCGCCATGCTCGGCGAGCGATTTCTCGGTCGCATGCACGAGGGCGTCGGCCTGGTTCTTGGCTTCCACCCCCTCGCGCCGCGTCTTGTCTTCGGCGGCGTGGGCTTCGGCGTCCTTCACCATCTTCTCGATGTCGGCCTCCGACAGGCCGCCCGAGGCCTGAATGCGGATCTGCTGCTCCTTGCCCGTGCCCTTGTCCTTGGCGGACACGTTGACGATGCCGTTCGCGTCGATGTCGAAGGCGACTTCGATCTGCGGCACGCCACGCGGCGCGGGCGGCAGGCCGACGAGGTCGAACTGGCCGAGCATCTTGTTGTCGGCCGCCATCTCGCGCTCGCCCTGGAAGACGCGGATCGTGACCGCGCCCTGATTGTCCTCGGCGGTGGAGAAGACCTGGCTCTTCTTCGTCGGGATCGTGGTGTTGCGGTCGATGAGCCGCGTGAACACGCCGCCCAGCGTCTCGATGCCAAGCGAGAGCGGGGTTACGTCGAGCAGCAGCACGTCCTTGACGTCGCCCTGCAACACGCCCGCCTGAATGGCGGCGCCGATCGCAACGACTTCGTCCGGGTTAACGCCCTTATGCGGCTCCTTGCCGAAGAGCTGCTTCACGGCTTCCTGCACTTTCGGCATGCGCGTCATGCCGCCCACGAGCACGACCTCGTTGATCTCGGCCGCGGAGAGGCCTGCATCCTTCAACGCCTTCTTGCAGGGCTCCATGGTCTTCTGGATCAGGTCGTCGACGAGCGCCTCGAACTTGGCACGCGTCAGCTTCATGGTCATGTGCTTCGGGCCGGACGCATCCGCCGTGATAAAGGGCAGGTTGATCTCGGTCTGCGTCGTCGAGGAGAGCTCGATCTTCGCTTTTTCCGCCGCTTCCTTCAGGCGCTGGAGCGCGAGCTTGTCCTTGCGGAGGTCAATGCCCTGCTCTTTCTGGAATTCGTCGGCGAGATAACCGACGAGGCGCATGTCGAAGTCTTCGCCGCCGAGGAAGGTGTCGCCATTCGTCGACTTCACTTCGAAGACGCCGTCGCCGATTTCGAGAATCGAAATGTCGAACGTGCCGCCGCCCAAATCGTAGACGGCGATCGTGCCTGCGGTCTTCTTGTCGAGACCGTAGGCGAGTGCGGCCGCGGTCGGCTCGTTGATGATGCGCAACACTTCAAGGCCGGCGATCTTGCCGGCGTCCTTCGTCGCCTGACGCTGCGCGTCGTTGAAATAAGCCGGGACGGTAATGACCGCCTTGTCGACCTTGGCGCCGAGATGGGCTTCCGCCGTCTCTTTCATCTTTTGCAAGATGAAGGCGGAAACCTGCGAGGGAGAATACTGGCTCTTGCCGTCCGACAGCCACGCGTCGCCGTTGCCGGCGCGCACAATGGAATAGGGGACGAGCTTCTTGTCCTTCTCGACCATCGGATCGTCGTAGCGGCGGCCGACGAGCCGCTTGACGGCGAAGAAGGTCTTTTCCGGATTGGTGACGGCCTGGCGTTTGGCAGGCTGGCCGACGAGACGTTCACCGTCGTCGCTGAACGCGACGATCGAGGGTGTCGTGCGCATACCCTCGGCGTTCTCGATCACCTTGGGCGTTTTGCCCTCCATGACCGCTACGCAGGAATTGGTCGTACCGAGGTCGATACCGATGACCTTGGACATAATCTCTACCTCACTCTTTTTCCGGCTGGCCGTCCGGGTCTGACTTACAGCGCCCGGCAGGACGGTTGGCTTAAGGCCACGCTCGTCCCCGCACGGCCCCCGCGCTTGGGGATTACGTCGCGGCTTCGCGACGTTCGCGGCTGATATAGGAGGGGGGCCAGAAGGCCGCAAGACGGAAACCCCCTTTCCGGAGCGGCTTTAGCGGCCCCGGCCATTAACCTTGCAGCAATCCTCAGCCACCGCCCGCGGGCACCGGCTCCGCCGCTTCACGGATCCGGTCGATGTTGCGCAGAACATCCATCATGCGGGCAAAACGGCGGTCGCAATAGGCCCGATAGAAGGTCAGGCTCAGGGAATTCACCGGCAGCCACAGCCGGTCACTCAGCCCGTCGATGATGACCAGCCGATGGGCGTGCTCCGCGTCGGCCGCCTCGACGATATTGTTGGCGCTGATATCGCCGAATACGACGTGGTGGCGGATGACGTCGTCGCGCAGCGCGCCGATACGGGCGATCAGGTCCGGGCTGAGCCCCTGCGCGCGGACGACTCCGGCGATCGTGGGTGCAAGGGCGCCGTCGCGGCCCTTCACTTTGCGCACCACCATGCCAAGGCCGAGGTCGGTTTCAGCGATGCCGGAAAAATGCTGGATGAAAGGAAGATCGTGCTGTCCACGGCGGCGCAGGATCAAATATTTCTCAGTCTCGCGCAGGAAGCTTTTGTAATGGCCGACGCCGAGCCAGGCATCGTACCATTTCGCCCGCATCGCGTGACGATCAACGTACAGCGGCTTGATGACCTTGACGAGAAGATCGCCGTCCGAGGGATGTTGGTAGACGTCACGATAAGCGCCGGAGACGAGCGGGTGGGCGTTCTTGAGTTCGACCAGCACGTCGCTCTCCGGGTGCGTCAGGTCGCGGCGGGCTCAGGCGCGTTCGCGGTCCTGGCGCCGCCTTTGGCGACCGCGACCATCGCGGGCCGCAACACGCGGTCGCCGATCGCGTAGCCGGACTGCACGACCTGCACGACGGTACCTGCGGGCACCTGCGGATCGGGCACTTCATACACGGCCTGATGGAAGTTTGGATCGAACTTTTCGCCCTTGGGATCAAGCTCACGAACGCCGTGCTTCTTGAGCGTATTCGTCAGCTCTCGCCGGGTGAGATCGACCCCGTCGAGCAGCGACTTCAGCGCTTCGCCCGCGCCGGCGCGCTGCTCGGGCGGCACTGCACCGAGCGCGCGCGCCAGATTGTCGGCGACCGAAAGAACGTCGCGCGCGAAGCCGGTGATGCCGTAGGTGCGAGCGTCGGCCACGTCGCGTTCGGCGCGCTTGCGCACATTGTCGGTCTCGGCAACCGCGCGGAGAAATTTGTCCCGCAGTTCATCAACGGCGGCGGCAAGCACGCGCACCTGCTCTTCGCTCGACGGCGCGGCGTCGGCCGGGCCGACGGATGCTGCCTCGTCGCGATCTTCGGTCTCGGGACGGCTATCCTGATTGTTCGACATTTCGGCTCACGGTCGGGAACTTCGCCCCCGATATCAGATTGCGAGCCGCAAAAATCAAGGCATTCGCGGCGGAAAGCGGCCTTTTCGATGCGGAATCGTCCGGTTTCCGGTTAACGAATGGCCCGCTGAGGCGTTCAGCCGCCGATGATCTTGCTGACGACGCGCGCGGTGTAATCGACCATCGGGATCACGCGGGCATAGTTCATGCGGGTCGGGCCGATCACACCGAGCACGCCGACGATGCGCCCCGCGCCGTCGCGATAGGGCGCAACGATCGTGGACGAGCCCGAGAGCGAGAAGAGCTTGTTCTCCGAACCAATGAAAATCCGCAGGCCCTCGCCTTCCTCGGCCTTGCCGAGCAATTCGATCACTTCGCGCTTGGTTTCCAGGTCATCGAACAGCAGGCGGACACGCTCGAGGTCCTGCATCGCCTTCAGATCTTCGAGCAGCTTTGCCTGTCCGCGCACGATCAGCTTGCGCTCGGCCGAATCACCGCCCGACCAGCTTGCGAGCCCCGCCGCAACCACTTTGCGCGTCAGCTCGTCGAGTTCGGCGCGCGCCGAAGCTGCCGCGCTCTCAAGCTCGATCTTCACATCGGCAAGCGTCTTGCCGCGGATACGGGCGTTCAGGAAGTTCGTCGCCTCAACGAGCTGCGACTGCGAAGTCCCCGCGGCCAATGCCACCAGCCGGTTCTCGACCTGCCCGTCATCGGAGACAAGCACCATCAGCGCGCGGCCGGGATCGAGGCCAACGAACTCGACGTGGCGTAGCCGCACGTCGGTCTTGTTCGCGGTGACAACACCGGCGCCGCGCGAAAGGCCCGAGAGCATCGCGGAGGCTTCGTTCAGAACATTATCGAGACTGTCGGAGCGCGCCGACGACACCTGAGATTCGATTTTGCGGCGTTCCTCGCCGGAGAGATCGCCGAACTCAAGCAGCGCATCGACGTAAAAGCGGAGGCCAAATTCAGTCGGAAGGCGTCCGGCGCTCGTATGTGGCGCATAGACAAGGCCGAGCGCTTCGAGATCGGCCATGACATTGCGCACGGAGGCCGGCGACAGCGCCGTCTGCAAGATGCGGGACACGTTGCGCGAGCCCACCGGGTCGCCGGTCGTGAGATAGCTCTCGACGATGCGGCGGAAAATCTCCCGCGAGCGCTCGTCGAGTTGAGCGAGGCTGACGGATGTGGTGCCGATCGGAACGTCGACGGACAAGGCGAACTCCGGGATTGACCTCTACTATGTGCTTCCGCCGCGCGGGTCGGCAAGGGCCGCTTGCCAGGAGGGCTAACGGTCTTGCCGCTCCATCGCCACGCCCCTTTGTCGGAGCACGATTCCTCGGGTCAAGCCCGAGGACATGCTTTTCCGAAAACCGGTTTCCACTTTTCGGGATCGTGCTCTAAAAGTCCGGCAGCAACAGGAGATTTCATGCGTCCGAGCCGGCGAGCAAAAGATGAAATGCGGGCAGTCAGCTTCGAGCGCGGCTTGCTGCGCCACGCCGAAGGTTCATGCCTCGTCAAATTCGGCGACACGCATGTGCTCGTCTCGGCGACGCTGGAAGAGAAGCTGCCGCCCTGGCTGAAAAATCAGGGCCGCGGCTGGGTCACGGCGGAATATGGAATGCTGCCGCGCGCCACGAACGAGCGCACGCGGCGCGAGGCGTCGGCGGGCAAACAGTCGGGCCGGACGCTCGAAATTCAGCGGCTGATCGGGCGCTCGCTGCGCACGGTTACGGATCTCGCGGCGCTCGGCGAGCGGCAGATCACGGTGGACTGCGACGTGCTGCAAGCCGACGGCGGGACGCGCACGGCCTCGATCACCGGCGCCTGGATTGCATTGTATGACTGCATCGCCTGGATGAAGGCGCGCAACATGCTGAAGCAGAACCCGCTCAAGGATCATGTGGCCGCTGTCTCCTGCGGTATCTACAACAACGAGCCGGTGCTCGATCTCGATTACGCGGAAGATTCCGCGGCCGACACCGACGCCAATTTCGTGATGACGGGCACGGGCGGAATCGTGGAAATCCAGGGGACGGCGGAAAAGACGCCCTTCTCGGAGGCCGAACTGGCCGAGCTCATGTCGCTCGCCAAAAAAGGCATCGGACGGCTCGTTGAGTTGCAGAAACTCGCCGTGACCTGACGCGATGGGGCGCAAGCTCGAAGGGCGCGTCGTGATCGCGACCCACAATCCCGGCAAGCTGCGCGAGATGCGCGAATTGCTGGCGCCTTACGGGATCGAAGCCCTTTCGGCGGGCGAACTCGGTTTGCCGGAGCCCAATGAAACCGGTACGACCTTCGCCGAGAACGCCCGCATCAAGTCGGAAGCCGCCGCTCGCGCCAGCAATCTCCCCGCCTTCGCCGACGATTCCGGGCTCACCGTCGAAGCGCTCGGCGGCGAGCCCGGCATTCATTCCGCGCGCTGGGCCGCGCCCGATAAGGACTTCGCGCGCGCCATGCGCGTGATCGAAGAGAAGCTCGCGCTCAAGGGCGCCACGACGCCTGAGAAGCGCCGCGCGGCATTTGTTTCGGCGCTATCGATCATGTGGCCCGACGGGCACGAAGAGCGTTTCGAAGGCCGTGTCGAGGGCACGCTGGTGTGGCCGCCGCGCGGAACGGCGGGCTTCGGTTACGATCCGATGTTCCTGCCCGACGGGCACGACCGCACATTCGGCGAGATGACGAGCGACGAGAAGCACGGCTTGCCGCCGCGCGGTCGGGGATTGTCGCACCGGGCGCGCGCGTTTCTAGCGCTCGCGGCTGCCTGCTTGAAATAGGAGACCGCCATGCAGAAGCGAACGCTCGGACGCACGGGCATCGAGATCGCGCCACTTGTGCTCGGCGGCAATGTGTTCGGCTGGACCGCCGACGAGAAAACGTCGTTCGACATTCTCGACGCGTATGCCGCCGAGGGATTCACGGCGATTGACACCGCGAATTCCTACTCGCGCTGGATCAGCGGCCATGTCGGCGGGGAGTCCGAGACGGTCATCGGCAACTGGATGAAGGCGCGCGGCAACCGCGCGAAGCTCCATGTCTTCACGAAAGTCGGCAGCGACATGGGTCAGGGCAAGAAGGACCTGAGCCCCCGCCACATCGCGGAAGCAGCCGAGGCTTCGCTGCGACGGCTGCAAACCGATCACATCGATCTCTATTTCGCGCACTGGCCGGATGACACGGTCCCGCAGGAAGAAACGCTTGAAGCGTTCTCAAAACTCGTCACCGCGGGCAAGGTGCGCGCGATCGGCTGCTCGAACTATGACGAAAAGCTGCTAAGCGAGGCGCTGAAGGTTTCCGCCGCGAACAACTGGCCGCGCTACGAGGTCGTGCAGAACGAATACAATCTTTACAGCCGCGCCAAGTTTGAAGGCCCGGTGCAGCAGATCGTGCTGCGCGAGGGGCTCGGCAGCATTCCCTATTATGGGCTCGCCTCGGGCTTCCTCACCGGCAAGTATCGCTCCGAAGCCGACGCGGGAAAGAGCGCGCTCGGCAAGGGCGTGATGAAGTATCTCGACGACAAAGGAAAGCGCATCCTCGCCGCGATGGACGAGGTTTCGGCGCGCACTGGCGCGGCTCATTCGGAGATCGCGCTCGCCTGGCTCGCGGCGCAGCCCGGCGTCACCGCGCCGATCGCCTCGGCCACGTCGGTCAGCCAAGTCGAAAGCCTCGCCCGCGGGGCGCGGGTCGCCCTCGGCACGGACGAGGTGCGGGCGCTCACGAAGGCGGGCTATTAACGTCGATCCAGCGTATCCGCTCATTCCCGCGCAAGCGGGAATCCAGCGCTGGGTCCCCGCCTTCGCGGGGACGAGCGGCAAATGACAAGTGGCGTGACGGGCGCGGGGCGAAATGCCATATCGGCCCCATGAGCGCGGCTGATTCCGCTTTCGGCGTCTATGTGCATTGGCCCTTCTGCCTGGCCAAATGCCCTTATTGCGACTTCAACAGCCATGTGCGGCACGAGGCGCCGGATGAGGCGCGCTTCGCGCGCGGGATCGCAACGGAACTCGCGCATTTCGCCGATCGCACCGGCCCGCGCGAGGTGCTGAGTGTCTTCTTCGGCGGCGGCACGCCGTCGCTGATGAAGCCCGAAACCGTCTCCACCGTGCTGGAAGCCATCGCGAAACTCTGGACGCTCAAGGGCGACGCCGAGATCACGCTGGAGGCAAATCCGACGAGCGTCGAGGCCGAGCGCTTCCGCGGCTATCGCGCGGCCGGCGTCAACCGCGTGTCGCTCGGCGTGCAGGCGCTCGACGACGCATCGCTCAAGGGACTCGGGCGAATGCACACCGCGGATGAAGCACTTGCGGCGGTCGGCATTGCAAAACAGACGTTTCCGCGCGTTTCGTTCGATCTTATCTACGCGCGGCCGGGCCAGTCGCCGGAAGCGTGGCGCGAGGAGCTGAAGCGCGCGCTCGATGAGGGCATCGAGCATCACTCGCTCTATCAATTGACGATTGAGGACGGCACGCCATTCGCCAATCTCCATCGCGCTGGCAAGCTGAAAATTCCCGACAGCGATCTGGCGCGCGCGCTCTGGGACGTGACGCAGGAAACCTGCGAAGCGGCGGGATTCTCCGCCTACGAGATTTCCAATCACGCGCGGCCGGGCGCGGAGAGCCGGCACAATCTCGTTTACTGGCGATCCGGCGAATATGCGGGCGCGGGACCGGGCGCGCATGGACGGCTGAACGTGGTCGGCGGCCGATTTGCGACGGCGACCGAGCGTCATCCCGAGCGCTGGCTCGCGCAGGTCGAGGCGGGTGGCCACGGCCTCGTGGACGACGAACAACTCGGGGCGATCGAGCGCGCCGACGAATTCCTCGTCATGGGCCTGCGGTTGCGCGAAGGCATCGAGCGCGAGCGCTTCCGGCTGCTCGCGGGCCGCGACTTCGACGCGGCGCGCGTCTCATCGCTTTCGGAAGAAGGCCTGATCGAAAGCACGCCCGAGGGGCGGCTGCGCGTCACCGCCGCCGGTTTCCCGGTGCTTGACGCGATTGTCGCGGATCTTGCGGCTTAATTCGACAGCGCGTTGGTCGCAAACGTCGTCGGCGCGGGGCTCACGACACGCGCGGCGCCGCTCAGGATTTCCATGATGGCGAGGCCGCGCTCGCTGGTGCCGTCGCGCTTGAAGCGGAAGACGCCGTCCGTGCCGGCGAAACCGGACGGGTTGGCGAGAATTTCCTCGGAGAAGCGGTTCGGCCCCTGCGTCTTCACGAGCGCCGCAACAAGCGACACGGCGTCATAGGTGAGGCTCGCGGTGCGCACCGGCTCCGCGCCGAAGCGCGCGCGATAGCGTCCCGCGAAATTCCGGAAGCCCGCGGCGTCGGGGGCGGCGAACCAGGCGCCCTGCAAATTCGGGTCGGAGAAGAGCTTCGGATCGTCCCACAGGCCCGTGCCCATGAATTTGAGGCGTCGCGGCGAGATGCCGTTCGCGACCAGCGCCTGCACGATCTGCGGCGTCGCGTCGGCGGCGTCCGCGATGAAGATCGCATCCGCGGTGCGGGCGGCATTGGCGACTTTCTTTGCGGCCTCCGCGATCCGCGCGGGATCGCTGCCGTAATGCTCGAGCGCAACGATGCGGCCGCCGCCCGCGGCGACGACCTGCTTGAATGTCCCCTCCACCACCGTGCCATAGGCGTTGTCGGGCAACAACACGATGAAGGAGCGGCGCTTGTTCGCGATCGCATACTGCGTGACGCGCTCGACATCTGTTTCAGGCAGGAAGCTCAGGAGATAAACGCCGCGCGCGGCCACGTTGGCGTCGGTCGAAAAGGCGATCATCGGCACGCCGCGATTGCGTGTCGTCTGCCCGGCGGCCGCGACCGTGTGACTGAACAAGGGGCCAAGCACGATCTCCGCGCCTTCGGCCAGCGCCTGCTGCGCCGACATTTGCGCGCCGTGCGCGTTGCCGCCGTCGTCCTTGACGATCAGCTGAATGTTCGGATTGCCGAATTCGGCGAGCGCGAGTTCGGCGGCGTTGCGCATGGACTGCGCGGCGGTACCGGCGTTACCGGATGCACTTAAGGGCAGAATGAGTCCAACACGGACTCCCGCGGGATTGCCGATCGGCTGCTGCGCCTGCTGATGCAGCATCGGGTCTTGCTGCTGCGCCGTATCGGAGAAGACGGATTCGAACTGCGGGCCGCCCGACTGGCCGGCGCAGCCGGCGAGCAGGAGCGCGCAGAACGCAATAATCCCCGCGCGAGCGCGAATGACGCGAGCGAGCCCGCCTGCGGGCGAATACGCAACCGAACCCATTCAATCCCCTCGACCCGGCCCCGGCCGAGAACCCTCCGGTTCCTGGCCATCTTCGAACGCGATTGCCCGAGACATCCCCATGTCGCGGATCGTGCCCGGCGGCGAGCAGGTACCCCACTGCCCGGACTGTGCGGCAGCAACATGCCCATGTCAAAGTTACCGCGGCCTTTTCGGGCTGTTTTCACTGTATTCACGGGCACTTGGCGGCGTTAGACTCCCGCAATTCACAGCGGGCGGCGGCCGTTCATGCAACAAGGACGCGATTCATCCAACGGGTCCCCCCGCCCGCAGGCCGCGGCCGAGCGCGTGAAACTAGCGCCGGGTCTTTATGTGACCGCGACGCCGATCGGGAACCTCAAGGACGTGACGCTGCGTGCGCTCTCGGTGCTGGCGAGCGCCGACCTCGTGCTGTGCGAGGACACGCGCGTGACCCGGCGGCTCCTCGACCGCTACGGCCTCAGGCCGCAACTCCTCGCCTATCACGAGCACAATGCGGCGAGCGTTCGCCCGCGCGTGCTGGCGCGGCTCGCAGAAGGCGCATCGGTCGCGCTGGTGTCCGATGCCGGCACGCCACTCGTGTCCGATCCCGGCTACAAGCTCGTCGCCGCGGCCATCGAAGCCGGACATAAAATCTTTCCAATACCGGGGCCGTCCGCCGCGCTCGCGGCGCTCGTCGCGGCAGGATTGCCGACCGACCGATTTTTCTTTGAAGGATTCCTGCCCGCAAAAGGCGGGCAGCGGAAAACGCGCATCGGAGAACTTGCGGCGATCCCTGCGACGCTCGTTCTCTACGAGACAGGTCCGCGAATCGCCGCGAGTCTTGCCGACCTCGCGGAAGGTCTCGGATTGCGCGAAGCCGCAGTCTGCCGCGAACTGACGAAAGCGTTTGAGGAAGTGCGGCGCGGGACGCTGACCAATCTCGCGGCTCATTACAGCGAGGCGGGCGAGCCGAAGGGCGAAATTGTCATCGTCGTCGCGCCGCCGAACGAGACCGATGCCGAGATCAGCGCCGACGCGCTCGACGACCAGCTCAACGCCGCGCTCAAGAGCCTGTCCGTGAAAGACGCCGCCGACACTGTGGCGGAAGCAACCGGCATGAAGCGGCGCGCCGTCTATCAGCGCGCGCTTGCGCTTGCGGGCCAGCGGGGGAGAAAGCGTTGAGCGATCCGCGCCGTACCGCCGCCTTCAAGCTCGGCCTGTCGGCGGAAGGGCGCGCGGCGTTGCTGCTGAACGCCAAAGGCTACCGCGAGCTGGCGCGGCGCTGGAAAAGCCCGCTCGGTGAGGTCGATCTCGTCATGCGGCGCGGGCGGACCATCGTATTTGTCGAGGTCAAGGCGCGCGCCCGGCTGGAGGACGCCGCCTTTGCCGTCCTGCCCCGCCAGCAGAGGAGGATTGCGGGCGCCGCAGAGGCCTGGCTTGCGGCGCACCCCGAACATGCGGGATATGACATCCGCTTCGACGCGGTGCTGATCGCGCCGAGGCGGCTGCCGCAACACATTGAGGCTGCCTTCGAAGCCGAAGGATAGGAGCACAACGTGGCCCTGAATGTCGCCGTGCAGATGGACCCGATCGAGCGCATCAAGATTGCGGGCGACTCGACCTTCGCTGTGCTGCTCGAAGCGCAGGCACGCGGACACAAGCTCTCCTATTTCACGCCCGACCGGCTCTCGATGAGCGACGGCGTCATTGTCGCGAACGCGCATACGCTTTCCGTGAAAGACAGGCAGGGCGAGCATTTCACCCTGGGCGACGTGAAGCGCACGGAGGTCGCAAAATTCGACGTGGTGCTGCTGCGGCAGGACCCGCCGTTCGATCTCGCCTATATCACGACCACGCATTTGCTCGAGCGCGTACATCCGAAAACGCTGGTCGTGAACGATCCGGCGGCGGTGCGGAACGCGCCCGAAAAAATGTATGTGACGGAATTCGTCGAGCTGATGCCGCCGACGCTCTTGTCGCGCGACCTCGATGAAATCAAGGCGTTCCGCGCCAGGCACGGCGACATCGTGATGAAGCCGCTCTACGGCAAGGGCGGCGAAGGCGTCTTTTTGCTGCGCAAAGACGATCTCAATTTCGGATCGCTGTTCGATCTCTTCTCCTCGCTCTTCCGCGAGCAGTGGGTGATCCAGAAATTCCTGCCCGAGGTGAAGCAGGGCGACAAGCGCATCATCCTTGTCGACGGAAAATTCGCCGGCGCGGTGAACCGCGTACCGGCGGAAGGGGATCTGCGCTCCAACATGGTGCGCGGCGGATCGCCCAAGGCGACCGACCTCTCGAAGCGCGAGCGAGAAATCTGCGAGCGCATCGGTCCGGCGCTGAAAGAGCGCGGGCTCATTTTCGTGGGCATAGACGTGATCGGCGGCTTTCTCACCGAGATCAACATCACGTCGCCCACCGGCGTGCGCGCGATCAGGAATGTCGGCGGGCCGGATGTGGCCGCGATGATCTGGGACGCGGTCGAGGCGAAGCGATAATCCCTCATGCGCGGGCTTGACCCGCGCATCCAGACCGCCGTGCCGCGCTCTCTGGATGGCCGGGTCTTCGCCCGGCCATGAGGGAGATTTCAATGATCGGCTATTCCAGAATCCTCACCTTGTCCTTCTCGCAATCGAAGGTTCGCGCGAAGCTGTCGGCCATTACGCGTGCTTGAACATTGGCGTCCGTCCGGCGGCCGTTGACCGTCGCGGCAATACAGGAAGAGCGCTGGCCGTTGAGCCGATAGACCGCCAGCTCCGGCGCGCAGGGACCGCCGATTCCCCGGCAGAGCTGGTAGCGGACGATCGCGGCATAGGGTGCGACCTTTCCGCGCTCCACCGGCCCGCGCCATTCAATGACATTGCCCGCGACCGCGAAGGTGAAGCGCTTGTCGAATTCGCCGCCAACCGCCCCCTCCGTCCCGAAGCTGACCGACGAGCTGTCAGGCTCGTTGACCCAGGTGACCGGGATACCGGCATGACCCACGCAACGGCGCTCCATGATCGGATCGTCGTCGCTGATCTTCTGGCAGCGCTCGTAGTCGTGGCGGCTATAGGCGCTTTCGATGGAACTCGCGGGTGCGATCTGCGCACCGCACAATAGCGCCGCCAGCGCGAGCGCCACACCATGGAACAGGGAAACTCGCCTGTGCATGACCGCCAAAAATTTGCGCATCGCTCACCCGCTTTTCAGATCGCGAAGCCATTATAGTCGTTCGTGGCTCCGGTTCGAACCGGCGGGGGACAGGGCTTGGCGTTCGGCAATGTGATTCTGCTGTTTGGGGAAGCAGCGCTTTATTTTTGCGTGATGGCGGGCTTGTTTCGCCTGCGGCGCCAGTTCGGGCTCGGCGTTTTCGTCTGCGCCTTGGGCAGCCTGCACTTCCTCGAAACCTATCTCGCCGCCATCTTCTACATGCAGGCACCTTTCGGCACGGCGCTGTCGCCGGGCTCGATCGTGCTGTTCTCCGGCAAGCTCGTGATGCTGCTGCTTCTGTACATCCGCGAGGATGCGGAAGCCGTGCGGCAGCCGATTTATGGCCTGCTGTTCGGCAATTTCCTCATCGTCGCGCTGATCTGGGTCATGCGCCATCACGACGTAGTATCGCCGGTGCCGGGGCAATTCCCGGATTTCCCGTTCCTCGACCAGATGGGCGGGCTGATGATCTTCGGCACGCTGCTGCTGTTCGCGGACAGCATCCTGATCATTCTTCTGTACGAGCGCTCGGCGTCATGGCTCGGCCGCAACGTGACGGCGCGCATCGCGCTGAGCGCAGCGATAGTGCTCAGCTTCGACCAGATCGGCTTCTTCCTCGCGCTTTACTACTTTGCCGACGTCCCGGTCGCCGTGCTGTATGGCGGCTGGATCGGCAAGATGGTCGCGGCCGTCGTCTTCGCGGGCATGACCGGCGCTTACCTGCGCTGGTTCGAGGCCGAAGGCGGCAAGCTCGAAATCCGTCCGCGCCTCGCCGACGTGTTCGACGCCCTCACCTATCGCGAGCGCTATCAGGAACTGCTCGAACAGACGGGCCGCGACGGGCTGACCGGGCTCTACGACCGCGGGCGGCTGGAGCGGCAGGGGCCGATGCGGGTCGCCGACATGGTGGCGGCGGGGCGTTCGATCAGTCTCATTCTCGTGGACATCGATGGCTTCAAGGCGACGAACGACCGCCACGGCCATTCGACCGGCGATCAGGTGCTGCGGCTCGTCGGCAGCAAGCTGACCGAGACGATGCGCAGCTCGGACAATATCTACCGCTACGGCGGCGACGAGTTCGTGATTCTCGTCGACGGCATGAACCACGACGCGGCCCTTTCGGTTGCGGAGCGCCTGCGGCGCGTGGTCGAAACGCATTCCGCCGCCGAAAAACTGCCGGTGACAATCAGCATCGGCGTCGCAACCTGTCCCTATGACGGCGCGAATCTTTCGTCGCTGTTCGCGAGCGCCGACACGCGGCTCTATGACGCGAAGTTTGCCGGCAGAAACCGCGTGGTGGGGCGCCGCGGCGCGCAAAGCGGCGGGACGGCGGCGCAGAGCGCGCGCTCCGTGCCCGGCGTTGCCTGACATTCCTTCGCCCGCTTGTGGCGCCGCCGCGAGCCGCTAAGGTCGTGGCATGAATTTTTTCGCGCTTGTACTCTTCGCCCTTGCCGCGCTGACGCCGCCCGCGCTTGCGCTCGGCGAGTGCAAATTCAAGCCGTCGCCGCCGACAACGCTGCCCTCGGGCGACACATTCGGCCTGTGCAAATTCGATCTTGCGCGGCTGAGTTATGCGGGCGACGGCGCGGAGCAGGCGCGCTGCCTGCTCAATCCGGTGCGGCCGGTCGGGCGGCTCGGCACGCCGCTCGTAGAGTTGCCGCGTGTGCTGGCCGAACGTGCCGGACGCAACACAGGTCTGCCCGATCGCGCGAAGCTGCAAACGTGGCTCACCGCGCGCGGACTCGGTGAAGCGCTTGGCTCGTCGCTCACGCAGCCGGTTTCGTTCGCGCGCGATAACGACCGCAAGTCGCGGATCGCGACGTATTTTGTGATCCACGACACGAGCACGCCGAATTACGGCAGCCTGCCGTGGCCGAAGAACATCGACGACGACGCCAAGATCAACAATCTCAACCGCTACCGCTGCTCGAACGAGATCGAGCGCGCGCATGTCTTCATCAACCGCGGCGGCGCGATGCTGCTCGCACACGACTTCGGCGTGCCGTGGCGCGCGACCAAGTTCGAGATGGCGACGAATTTCGGTGATGCGCTCAAGGGGCTGTTCCTGCATATCGAGCTCGTGCAGCCGCGGCGGCGCGATCCGAAATTCGGCCGCGGCAACGACTTCATCGCCCCCGAGCCCGGATTCAGCGCCGCGCAATATGATGCGCTCGCCGTCGCCTACACGGTCGCGAGCGTGCGTGCGGGCGCCTGGCTGATCCCCGCGTTCCATTCGGTGATCGACGAGGGCGTCCGGAACAAGCACGACGATCCGCAGAATTTCGATCTCGGCGCGTTCGCGGCGAGCCTCCGGCGCCTCATGGCGGAACTTGGTAGCCGGAATAACTAAAAGTCCGCTGTTTGTTCCCTTATTGTTCTTGCCGATTGGAACCGGCCGGGGTAGCCTCTCGCTGAGGGGCTCGGGATGGTTCAGCACGTCGCAACCGTGGCTTTCGAGGGCGTCGAAGCGCGGCCCGTGGATGTCCAAGTGCAGGTCGCGCCGGGCCTGCCGTCCTTCAACCTCGTGGGGCTCCCCGACAAGGCGGTGTCCGAGGCGCGCGACCGGGTTCGTGCCGCGCTGATCGCGTCAGGCCTCGCGCTCCCCGCCAAGCGCATCACCATCAATCTCGCGCCGGCCGACCTGCCCAAGGAAGGCAGCCATTACGACCTCCCGATCGCGCTCGGCCTGATGGCCGCGATCGGCGCAATCCCGCCCGACGCGCTCGCGGGGTTTACGGTCGTAGGCGAACTCGGCCTCGACGGGTCGCTTGCGCCGGTCGCAGGCGTCCTGCCGGCGGCGGTCGCCGCGAACGCACTCGGCAATGGACTCATTTGCCCCAAAGCGTGCGGGGCGGAAGCCGCCTGGGCCAGCCCCGACATGGAAATTCTCGCGCCCACCTCGCTCATCCAGCTCGCCAATCATCTGCGCGGCTCACAGGTGCTCGCGCGGCCCGAGCCGAAGATGCAGCTTGCATCCGAAAGCACGCTCGATCTTTCGGACATCAAGGGACAGGAGTCGGCCAAGCGCGCGCTCGAGATCGCGGCGGCCGGCGGGCATAACCTTTTGATGGTGGGGCCGCCGGGCGCGGGCAAATCGATGCTCGCGGCGCGCCTTCCTTCGATCTTGCCGCCGCTTGCGCCCGCCGAGCTGCTGGAAGTCTCCATGATCGCGTCGGTCGCGGGCGCAATCGAAGGCGGCGCGCTGACCGCGCGGCGGCCGTTCCGCCAGCCGCATCACTCGGCCAGCATGGCGGCGATGGTCGGCGGCGGTCTGCGTGCGCGTCCCGGCGAAGTCTCGCTGTCGCATCTTGGGGTGCTCTTTCTCGACGAATTGGCCGAGTTTCAGCCGCAGGTGCTCGATTCGCTGCGCCAGCCGATCGAGACCGCCGAAGTCGCGATTGCGCGCGCGAACCATCGCATCACTTATCCTGCGCGTTTCCAGCTGATCGCGGCCATGAACCCGTGCCGTTGCGGGCGGGCCTACGATCCCGGTTTCACCTGCAAGCGCGGCCCGAATGTGCGCTGTGCTGCCGACTATCAGGCGCGGCTTTCGGGGCCGCTCCTCGACCGCATCGACCTGCATATCGAGGTCGCGGCCGTTTCGGCGTCGGATCTCGTGCTGCCGCCGCCTTCGGAGGGGAGCCGCGAGGTAGCCGCGCGCGTCAAGGCGGCGCGCAACGTTCAGGCCGCGCGCTTCCTGGCGCTTGGCGAGTTGAGGCTCCGGGTCAATGCCGAAGCGCAGGGCAAGGTGCTCGAACGGATCGCCACGCCCGACAGCGCGGGATTGAAGCTGCTGCGCGACGCCGCCGACGCCATGCGCCTGTCGGCGCGCGGCTACCACCGCGTCCTGAAAGTGGCGCGCACCATCGCCGATCTCGACGGGGCCGAAACCATTGGCCGGCCGCATCTGGCGGAAGCGCTGGCCTACCGGGCGCTCAACGACCGCATGGCGGTCGCGGCCTAGTTCCATCCAGGGCCACAGGCTGCGGAGTCGCTCCGGGCGGTTTCCGCGAATCGTTTTTTGTGATTCTCCTGTCCGCTGGCGGTATTCGAGGAAAGGCGCGGCCCAGGCCTGCAATGCCGAGAGAGAACCTCAATCTTCACGGATTGAATTTCCTGATTGCGGACTCGAATTCCTATTTCTGCATGATCTGCCAGAGCATCCTGCGCAGCTTCGGTGCGACGAAAATTTATGAAGCGCGCACCGCGATGGATGTGAATCGCACGCTCGTCGAGCAGCGCATCGATTTTCTGCTGTGCGACTCGAACCTGCCGCCCGATGGCGGTCTCAAGCTCACGCACGAGATCCGCTGGAGTGTGGCGAGCGAGTACCGCACAATCCCGATCGTCATTCTCACCACCGACACGCGCATCAACACGATCAATGCCGCCCGCGACGCGGGCGCGAATATGGTGGTGGCGAAGCCGGTGTCGGTGTCGAGCCTCTACAACCGCCTCGCCTGGGTCGCGTTTCATCCGCGCAGTTTTGTCGACGCGCCGAGCTATTTCGGGCCTGACCGGCGCTTCAAGATCGAGGGCTATCCAACGGGCGTCGGCCGCCGCAAGAGCGACCAGGATTCCGGCGTCACGGAGGAAAGCGGTCAAGCCATGGGCCAGGACGACATCGACTCGCTCCTCAACCTGGCGAGGAAAGGCTAGCCATGGGTCCGCCCGCCGGCGACGACCAGGTCATTCCCGTCTCGACGCGATTCCACTCGCTCGCACGGCGGCCGGGCGGCGTCTCGCGCGAGCAAGCGCTCAAGTCGGCCGAGGCGCAACTCGGCACCCTACGTCCGCAATTCGCGGACTGGCTCGACCGCGAGCTTGAGCAATTGATTTCCGCGATTCCCACCGGACAGGACGAGGCGAGCAGCGATGATCCGTGGCTCGACGCCGCCTACATCCATTGCCGCGCGGTACGCGATGTCGGCGCGACCATGGGCTTCGAGCTGCTAACATTCGCCGCCAACAATCTGTGCGACATTATCGAGGTCGTGAAGGCGGGCGTGACGTGCCCGTTCGACGCGATCGAAAGCCAGATTCAGGCGTTGCTGCTGGCGCGCAAGGAAGTCGCGCGCGCGCTGCTCACGGGCCGGCGCGTCTAGCGGTCTAGAATTCCGCTTCGTCGGCCGGCGGCGGATTGATTTCGTTGCCGCGGTCACGGCGCAAATGATCGAGCAGGCGCTGCTTCAGATCCGACACGGCGATGGCTGCGATCGCTTCTTCTTCGCCGCGCGCATGGCCGCTGCCGTCGGAGAGCGGATCGCCGAGCGCGCCGGAATAGTGCGACAGCACGTCGGCGACGGCGACAAATTCCTGTTGCAGGCGGTCGAAAGCCTGAAGTGTCACGATCAGGTCGCGGTCCTGCATGGACGCGCGCGACATCACGGCATCGGACACGCCGCTGCTGATCGCCTCAAATCGCTGAACGGTTTCACGCAGAAGGCCCGCAACGCCGGCAATGAAGATGCCGGGATTGCCTTCGCTCGAAAACGCCTGCTGCCCTTCGGACTCGTCCTCACGCAACTTCGACGCTGCATTTGCACTCGTCACGCAAGCTTCCCCATCACCTGTTCGATCTTTTCTCTTAGCAGGGCGTTCGTGAAAGGTTTGACCACGTAATTGTTTACACCTGTCTGCGCGGCCTTAACCACAAGATCACGATCGCCGCGGCCCGTAAGAAGGATAAACGGGAGCTTGCGCACGGTCTGATGGCCGCGCACCGCGCGGAGCAGGGCGAGCCCGTCCATTTCCGGCATATTGTAGTCGGAGATGATCAGGTTCACCGGCTGCGTGGTCGCCTTCTCGAAGGCGTCCTTGCCGTTTTCCGACTCCAGGATATGGCGGACGCCAATTTCCTCCAGCGCGAGCCGGATGACCTGCCTGACGCTGTTCTGATCGTCCACCACCAGGACCTTAAGGGCTGCTGCAGCCGGCATTTCCCACTCTCCTTCTCGTCGTTCTTTACCGTTGGCGCCTCGCGGCGCCATTGCTTGTTACGCGGCAACCGTCTTCGGCTCCGCGCGCGGCGCCGGACTGTCCCGCCCGTCACCGGCAAGGCTCGCCAGCCTGTCAACATCGATGATGAAGGCGACGCGGCCATTGCCGAGGATCGTCGCGCCGGCGATTCCGGGCACGATCCCATAATTCTCTTCGATGCTCTTGATCACCACCTGCTGATGGCCGCGCAATTCGTCGACCACGACGCCCAGGCGCGCGCCTTCACTCGCTTCCACGATGATGACGACGCTGTCGGCGACGTCATTGCGCGCCGACGCGATGCCGAACAGGTCGCTCAGGCGCAGGATCGGCACAATGGCGCCGCGCAGTTGCAAGGTACCGAGCGTCCCAAGGACGCTGCGGATATCCGACGCCGACGGGCGGAGACACTCCACGATCGCCGAAATCGGAATCACGTAGTTGTCACGGCCGACCTCGACCACCATGCCATCCATGACGGCGAGCGTGAGCGGCAGCGAGAGCTGCATGAGGAGACCGCGGCCCGGATCGGATTTGAGCGAGATGCGGCCGCCGATGTCGAGGATGTTGCGGCGGACCACATCCATGCCGACGCCGCGGCCCGAAATATCGGAGATCGTCTCGGCGGTGGAGAAGCCCGGCATGAAGATCAGGTTGCTGATCTCGTCTTCGGAAAGCGAGGCGTTGGCATCGATGAGCCCGCGTTCGCGCGCTTTCATGAGCACGCGCTCGTTGTTGATGCCGGCGCCGTCGTCTTTCACCTCGATCACAATGCGGCCGCCGCGATGGCTGGCTGAAAGACGGATCGTGCCCTGCTCGCTCTTGCCGGCCGCGACGCGATCGGCGGGTAATTCGATGCCGTGATCGACGGAGTTGCGGATGACGTGGGTGAGCGGATCGCTCAGGCGCTCGATGATCGTCTTGTCGATCTCGGTGTTCTCGCCCGACATTTCGAGGCGGATATTCTTGCCGGTCTTTGTAGACAACTCGCGCACGAGGCGCGGCATGCGCTGGAAGACGGTTTTTACAGGTTGCGCGCGCATGGACATGACACTGTCCTTCAGCTCGCGCGTGTGATGGATGACTTCCTCGAGCGATTGCGACAGGAGGCCGGCCACGTCTTCGGGCAGATCGCGGACGACCTGGCCGAGCATGGCCTGGGCGATCACGAGTTCGCCAACCATGTTCACGACGCGGTCGATCTTTTCGAGGTCGACGCGGGTGGTCATGCCGGCGGTCGACTTGGCCGCCGCGGGCTTGCTTGCTTCAGCCGGCTTCTCCGGCGCAAGCGGCGGCGAACTGACGGCCGCCGGTACAGGCATATTCATGGGCGGCGCGGGTTCAGCCTCGACAGGCTCGTCCATCGCCGCGACCGGCGCCATCGGCATTTCGGCCTCGGTGGGCAGGTCCTCGACGATTTCGAGCTCGCAGTCGGCGACCACAAATTCGAACACGCTGTCAATTTCCGCGCGACCCTGCATGGTGTGCAGGACGCCCTGCCAACTCACGTAAGCATTGTCGGGCTGGATCTGGACGAGCGGCGGCACGGCCGAGGCGTCGGCCGTCAGTTCAAGACGGCCGAGCTTGGCCAGCTCACGCAAAATATAGAGCGGCTCGTTCGCCTTTTTCAGCAGTTCGCCCGACGGCTTGAACGAGATGCGAAAGGTATGCTCACCGGGAGCGGCGCCCAAGTCGGCCATATCGTCAAAGCCGTCAGCGGCGACCGGGGTAAAGTCGTCATCCGCGGCAACCGGCATAAAGTCGATGCCATCGAAGTCGCCGGAAGCATCCCCGCCGCCTTCTTCGCTGCCGGCCAGCTTTTCCAGCGCATGCCGGCACTCGTCCCCAAAACCCGGCGGCACCTCTTCGCCCGCGCGCGCCATGCCGACCAGGTCGGCGAGCACATCGCCCGCCTGAAGGAGGACGCTCATCACGTCGTCGCTCGTGACGAGCTTCTCATGCCGGACGTTGTCGAGCACGGTCTCAAAGACATGCGCGAAGCCGACCAGCCGCTCGAAGCCGAATATTCCGGCTCCGCCCTTGACCGAGTGGGCGGCACGGAACACCGCATGCACCGTATCTTCGGTGCCGCGGCCTTCCCGCATGTCGGTCAGGCCGGTTTCGATGTCCTGCAGCAACTCGCCGCATTCGTCGAAGAAGGTATTCTTCAGTTCATCAATCTTGGACATGGCAAATACTTCAGTTCGACGGCGTTACGGGGCAACCTTGCGGATGGTAGCGACGAGCTGTTCGGGATCGAACGGCTTGACCATCCAGCCGGTGGCGCCGGCATCGCGCGCGAGGTTTCGTTTTTCGGTATCGCTCTCGGTGGTGAGGACGAGGATCGGCGTGCGCTTGTGGACCGGGTTGGCGCGCAGGTTCCGGATCACGCCGTAGCCGTCCATCTTGGGCATGTTGATGTCTGTGATCACGACATCGACCTTGCGGTCGCCCAGGACTTCGATTCCGTCCTGACCGTCGACGGCCTGGAGCACGTCGTATCCGGCGGCGCTCAGCGTCAGCATGAGCATGTCGCGCATGGTCTTCGAATCGTCGATGGTGAGAATTCGCTTTGCCATGTCCGTCATTTCCATCTCGGTTGGAGGCGCTTCGGCTGCGCTTTCGCTGATTTCTTCGCTGACTGCTTCTTCAATCGGTTGCGGCGCCTGCACTTGAACCGCTTCCTGGGGCGGCGGCAGTGCCGCGCGCGGCGCGGCGCCGTCTTCCCAGGGCATGCCGAGGTCGGCGAAGGCGCTGAGGAAAGCCGCAGACGGATCGGTCACTGCGAGCCGGCCGTCGGCGCGCTTGGCCGCGAGAATGATCTGCACGCAGGGCAGCGTGATCGCTTCGACCGCGGATGCGTCAAGGCGTACCGGCTCTTCGGAGTCGCCCGCCTGCAGCATCGTCGCGAGGAAGCTTTCCGCCGCCGAAAGATCGAGCACGGCCGGCAACAAGATCGGCATGCCCGTTTGTCCTGTCGTCATTTCAATCCCCAATTTCACGCGTGAGCCGCCGCCTTATGCTCGATGCCGCAGGCATCGAGGATGGCATCGGCCATTTCATTCAACGGGTGCTGCTGCATGACGGCGCCGCGGTCGAAAGCGACGCGCGGCATGCCGTAAACCAGCGAAGTCGATTCATCCTGGCCGAGGGTGACGGCCTGGGCATTGCGCAGCTCGAGCATCCCTTCGGCGCCGTCCTTGCCCATGCCGGTGAGAATCACGCCCACGGTGCGCGGGCCGGCGATACGCGCGATCGAGCGGAAGAGCACATCGACCGACGGACGATGGCCGGAAACGGGGGCGTCATCGGTGAGACGGCAGGCATAGTGCGTGCCGTCGCGCATCAGCTCGAGGTGCCGGTTGCCGGGTGCGATATAGGCCGCGCCAGGTTCGACGCGCTGACCATGCGTTGCCTCGAAAACCCGCATCGGACACTCCCGATTGAGACGGCTCGCGAAGGCCGCTGTGAATCGCTCCGGCATATGCTGCGTGATCAGGATCGGCGGGCCGTCCGGAATGAAATCCATCAGGAGCGATTTCAGCGCTTCGACGCCACCGGTCGATGCGCCGATCGCGATCAGCTTGGACGACGGATCGCTGACGCGCTTGCGGGATGCCGTCCGCTTCTCGGCAATTTCCTTGCGCGCTTTTACGCGCGTGCGGGCGGCATTTTTGACCTTGCTGCAAATCTCGGCCGAGAGCACTTCCATCGCGTGCGTGATGTCTGCGACCGGCTTTGCAACAAAATCCACCGCGCCGATCTCGAGCGCTTCGAGCGTGATGTCGGCGCCGGCCTGCGTAAGCGAGGACACCATGACAACCGGCGTCGGCCGCAGCGCCATGATCTTGCGCAGGAAGGTCACGCCGTCCATGCGCGGCATCTCGACATCGAGCGTAATGACGTCGGGGTTCAGTTCCTTGATGCGGTCGCGCGCGACAAACGGATCCGACGCGGTGCCGACAACCTCGATCTCGGGATCGTCGGCGAGCACGGCGGTCAGCAGATTCCGCATCAGCGAGGAATCGTCGACGATCAGCACCCGCGCGGGTTTGGAGGGTTGGTTCATTTTGCGTCCCCGAACAACTGGATATCGCCCGCGGTTTCCTTCTTCCCGAGGGTGTCTGCGAATTCGAGCTCGTTGCGCGCGATGATGTCGCGGTCGCCGCCGCCGAGAAACTTGCGCGTGACGCGGCCGTTGGCCGGCGAATACTGGATGCGGCGCGGATACTGGCCGCCGAGATCTTCGGCCGCCCATTTCAAACCTTCGTTCTTCAGGAAGCTGAGCACGAACTCGGCGTTCTTCGAGCCGATCGCGCTGTTGCTGTCGATCACGTTGCCGCCGCCGAAAACCTTGATTTCCATGTCGCTGCGCATGCAGCCGCGCTTTAGCAACTCGTTGATGAGCTTTTCCATCGCGAAGTTGCCGTAGCGCATGGAGTGCAGCTCATCGCCCCAGCCGCCGGCCTTGCCCGTCGGGAGCATGAAATGATTCATGCCGCCAAGGCCGGAACGCGGATCGCGGATGCAGGCGGAGACGCAGGAACCGAGCACGGTGACGAGCAACTCGTCCGGCGACGGCGTGACGTAGCACTCGCCGGGCAGGATCTTCACGACCCAGGCGCCGCTCGTGGCGTCGAAAAAGCGGCGGCGGCCCGCAAACAGGTTGTCGCCCCAACCCGCGGGCGCCGTCGGCGACGGTGCGGCGGCGGACTTCACGGCTCCCTCCGGTAGATCGTGCGACCGACAAGCTCGAGGCCGGGATGAGCGCCGATCAGCGATTCGGAGTGGCCGATATAGAGCCAGCCGCCGGGACGCACGAGCTGCGTGAAGCGCTCGACCAGCGACTTCTTGGTCGGCGCGTCGAAATAGATCATCACGTTGCGGCAGAAGATCGCGTCGAACGGGCCCTTGACCGGCCAAGGCTGCATCAGGTTGAGCTGGCGATAGGTGATGAGCGAGCGCAGCGGTTCGGACATCAGAATCTTGCTGCGATCGGCCTTGCGCTCGATATCGGCGTGAAACTCGTTCGGAATTTCCTGCAAGGCGGCCGCCGCGTATTCGCCGCGCGCGCCCTTGCTCAGCACTTCAGTGTCGATGTCGGTCGCCAGCAGCCGGACATCGTGCTGCGGCAGGCGCGCAATCTCTTTCTTCAGCACCATCGCGATCGTGTAGGGCTCCTCGCCCGTCGAGCAGCCCGCAGACCAAACCCGCATACGGCCGCGCCCCTGCGGATTCTCGCGCGCGAACTTGGCGGCGACGTTGGTGCGGAAATGCGTGAAGTGATGCGCCTCGCGAAAGAAGCGCGTGTGGTTGGTCGAGACCGAATTGATAAAGCGTTCCTTCTCGGACACGCCTTCGGGCCCTTCGAGATAGTCGAGATAGTCGCGGAAGGTCGGGAGCCCGAGCGCACGCAGCCGCCGCGACAAGCGGTTATAGACGAGGTCGCGTTTGCTCCCCGAGAGCGCGATGCCCGTGTGCTGATACGCGAAGTCCGCGAGCTTGCGGAAGTCGGCGTCCGAGAACGGGAATTCCCGCTTCGGATCGATCTCGGGTATCGTAAGCGCGGTTTCGGAGCGAGGCGGCATCAGCGACCCTTCCGCCCCGGTCTCACGCGCGCGGGCGCGCCCGGCGCGACGTCGGCAAAACCCTCACCCGGAAATGCGGCATTGGCCGTGCCGCAGACAACTCTTCGCATCGCTTCTGCTCGCCGTCTCCGCCGTCCTGGCGGGCGCTGTCGTCAAAATTCTTTCCAGGCTGCGTCGTCTTCGAAAGCTGTTGCGACCGCCGCCTGCATACGGGCAACCGGACCGCGACCGTTTATCCGAGGTGCTGCGGCGCGTTTCGTGACCGGTGCAGGTGCGGTCGCCTTCCCGGGCGCAGGCTTCGCGGGAGCGGCGCGTGCGGGCGCCACGGCCCGCACGGGCGACTGCGCGCCCGTGTCACCAATCTGGAAGCGGCCGACCTGATCGTTCATGGCCGCCGCCTGCTCCTCGAGCGACTTGGCGGACGCCGCGTTCTGCTCGACGAGCGCCGAATTCTGCTGCGTGACCTCGTCCATTTGCGAGAGCGCGGTGTTGATCTGGTCGATGCCGGTCGCCTGCTCGCTGCTCGCGACCGCGATGCCGGAAACGATGTCCGCGACCTTCTTGATCGACTGCACGATCTCGGTGAGCGCGGTGCCGGCGCGGTTCACCAGCTCGACGCCGTCCTCGACCTGGCCGGAGCTCTTGTTGATGAGCTCCTTGATGTCCTTCGCGGCCTGCGACGAACGCTGCGCGAGGCTGCGGACTTCCTGCGCGACGACGGCAAAGCCGCGGCCTGCTTCGCCCGCGCGCGCGGCTTCGACCGCGGCGTTCAGCGCCAGCAAATTTGTCTGAAACGCAATCTCGTCGATGACCCCGATGATGTCGGAGATTTTCTTCGACGACTCTTCGATGCGCGCCATCGAGGTGACGGCGTCACCAACGATCTGGCCGCCCTGATCGGCAACCTGTCGCGTGCCGATCGCGAACTGATTGGCCTGCTGGGCGTTTTCGGCATTCTTCTTCACGGTCGCCGAAATCTGCTCCATCGAGGCGGATGTCTGCTCGAGGCTCGCGGCCTGCTCTTCGGTGCGCTGGGAGAGGTCGGTCGTGCTCGCTGAAATTTCAGCGGCGGTGTTCGCGACCTCGCGCGTGGCGACGACGATCGCCGCCATCGTGTCCTGCATCTGGCCGATGGTGGCGTTGAAGTCGTCCTTGATCTGCTGATAGTCGCCGGTGAAGCCGTCATTCAGGCGGAAGGTGAGATCGCCCTGCGCCATGCGGCTCAGGCCTTCGGCGAGCGCGCGCATGGCGTCGGCCTGCTCTTCCGCGGCCTTGGCCTGAATCTCGGCGTTCTTGCGGCGATCCGATTCGCTGGTGCGGCGCTGCTCCGCGGTCTCGCCTTCGAGACGGACCTTTTCGATCGACGCATCGCGCAGCACGAGCACCGCGCGCGCCATCTGCCCGACCTCGTCGCCGCGCCCGGCGCCGGGGACGTCGACGTCGTTATTCTGCTGGGCAAGCTCCGTCATCGTCTCGACCAGACGCGCGATCGGCCGGATTACGCCGCGCCAGATCAGTGCCATGCCGAAAGCCGCGACAAGAATCGCAATGAAGCCGAGTGCGCCCATGACCGCGCCGGTCGTGCTGATGCCGCGATCGATGCGCGCGCTGATGCGCTCGGCGCGCTGCGCGTACAGCTTGGCGAGAGCCTCGATGTCCTTGTTGAGTGCGGTACGGACGCTCCGGTTCGCTTCGTTATCGCCCCATTCGCGGCCGGCGGCCGGGTTCACTTCCGTTCCGAGGCGGACGAGCTCATTCCGAAATTCGATGAATTGCTTGATGCGCTTCGAGAACTCATCGAACTGCGCCGCATCGTCGGCCTGCACGATCTTCTGCCAATCGGTGACGATCGATCCGATCTCGCCGTTGAATTTGAGAAGATTCGCACCATAGCGTTTCGCGGCCGCAACGTCGGGCGACATGTAGATGCCGCGCGATTCCATCACGACGGCATAGATCAGGCTGTTCACGCGCTCAACGCTGCGTGCGCCATGCGCTGCGGCCTGCAGCTCGGCGGACAGGGCGGCATGCTCGCGCGAGTTATAGACGGCGTATATGGCGAGCGCGACGGTGAGACCCGCCAGCAACGCAAACAGCGCGTAGAGTTTTGTCGAGATTGAGAATTGCGGCAGCTTGCTCATGATCGCCTCTTAAGGCCCCTCGTGTCTCGTTCGATCTTCGGAGCGAGTTGTCGGCACTCGCCGGTTGTCAGAACTCCTGCCAGTCGGGATCGTCCCGCGCGACGGCAAGCGCACCCCGCGGAGCACCGTTACCGTTCGTGCGGCGGGCGAGGCGCTTTGCGGGTTGCTTCGGCGCCTCTGTCATTTCGGGGGCGGCGCGGCGCATTTCGTGCGCCATCTCCGTCAGCGAGCCGAGCTTGAAGATCGAGACCTGCTCGCCCATGGATTGCGACTGCTGCTCAAGCGTCTTGACCGACGCCGCGTTCTCCTCGACGAGCGCCGAGTTCTGCTGCGTGATCTCATCCATCTGCGAGAGTGCGGTGCTGATCTGGTCGATCCCGGTCGACTGCTCGGCGCTCGCCGAGGCGATTTCGCCGACGATGTCCGCGACCTTCTTGATCGACGCGACGATCTCGGTCAGCGCCGTGCCGGCCTGATTGACCAGCTCGACGCCCTCTCCGACCTGATCGGAGCTCTTGTTGATGAGATCCTTGATGTCCTTCGCGGCCTGCGAGGACCGCTGGGCGAGGCTGCGGACTTCCGCCGCCACGACGGCGAAGCCGCGGCCCGCTTCGCCCGCGCGCGCGGCTTCGACCGCCGCGTTGAGGGCGAGCAGGTTGGTCTGGAAGGCGATCTCATCGATCACGCCGATGATGTCGGAAATCTTCTTGGAAGACTCCTCGATCCGCGCCATGGAGGACACGGCCGCGCCCGCTACCTCGCCGCCGCGATCCGCGACCTTGCGCGTGTCGTTTGCGAACTGGTTGGCGGTGCGGGCGTTCTCGGCGTTTTTCTTCACGGTCGCCGCGATTTCCTCCATGGATGCAGAGGTTTCTTCGAGGCTCGCGGCCTGCTCTTCGGTGCGCTGCGAGAGGTCTGTTGTGCTCGCGGAAATCTCGGCCGCGGCGTTCGACACCTCGCGCACCGAGCCGACGATTGCGCCCATCGTCTCCTGCAGACGCTCCATCGTGGCGTTGAAATCTTCCTTGATCCTCACGTATTCGTCGGTGAAGCCGTCGGTCAGGCGGAAAGCGAGCTCGCCGTCAGAGAGCTTGCGCAGACCTTCGGCCAGCGACTGAATGGCCTGTGCCTGCTCTTCGGCATGACGTATCTGAATGGCTTCGTTGCGCTTGCGCTCTTCCTCGGCGCCCTTGCGTTGCGCGTCGGCCTCGCCCTCAAGCCGGATTTTCTCGATCGCGGCGTCGCGGAACACCAGTACCGCGCGCGCCATCTTGCCGACTTCGTCACGATCTTCGGCCGCAGTGACGTCGACCTGATTGTCGCCGGACGACAGGCGCTCCATCGTGCTGCCGAGCGTCGTGAGACGGCGGATGAGGCTGCGCTGAACGTAGAAGTAGGCGATCATGCCCGCGGCCAAAAGGCTCGCCACCGCCACGATGATCAGGAGGGTGCGATTGCGCTCGATATCCTCGAGCAGGTTGTTGGTCCCGATGACCATCGAGGATTCTGAATTCGAGACGAGCAGGCCAACCGATCCCTCGAGATCGCGTTGAATGCGCAGGTTTGCCTGTACCGTCTTGTCAGCGGCGCCGGTGGCAAGGAGTTCCTGCTTGCGCAACTCAAAAATACTCTCGTTGCCGGCGCCGAAGGCGAGCAGCTTCCCGACATCCTTCGATACGGCGTCATTCTTCAGCGCGCCGAGAGACTTGTTGATGAGCGCCGCGGAGGCGCGAAAACGATCCTGCAACGGAACGAGCGAAGCCGCTTCGGCGGCGACGGCCACCTCGCTCATCAGGCTTGCGATCAGATGCGTCTGCACCGCGATTTCCATCGCGTTGCGCAGACCCGAAATCTGGTTGCTGACGAGTTCCTTGACGACCTGGCTCGTGCGCTTCGCGGCCTGCTCGCTTTCGAGCACGGTCGTGAAGTTCAGATCGTCGATCAGCGTGATCAGGATTTCCGCGAGCCCCTCATGGGCGCGGAATACATTCTGGAGCCGGGCCAGCTCGTCGGCGGCGCGGGGTCCCTTGAAGTTCGAGAGCTTGATCAGCTGATCCGTACGCTGGCGGAGCGCCGTGTATTTCTGGTCGTCGGGCAGGCGCGCAAGTTCGCGTTGGGCGCGGCGGACCGAGGCGGTAAAGCGATCCTCGATCATCGCGAGAATCGCGGGCGACGACGTGAGCGCGCCTGCGGTGAGCAGGCCGGTGACGAGGTTCGTTTCCGAACCGAGCTGGACCATGGCCTGCATGCGCACGAGATTGTCGCTGACGAGGCCGCGGATCAGCTTGTCGCCGGACTTGCCGACGCTTTCGGCGGACATCACGACGTCGAAATAGGAGTCGTCGACGATCGGGGTCAGCTTGTCGCCGATCTCGGTGTGAATCTTGTGGATCGCGTCGAGCTGCGCCTCGAGCGCGACGCGCATGTTCGTTTTCTGAACGATCGTTTTGTCGAGTTCGGCCAGGTTCTTGTCGAGATCGCCTGCGGCGGCCGCGACACCCGCAAAATAAGACGGATCGGCCTTGGTCTTCAGCCGGCCGATGGCGCGATGGAGCGACTCGGCGCGCTGGCCGATCTGGGTTGTCAATTCTTTCTGTTCGGCGACCGTGCGCGCGCCAACGAAGCGCGCGGCGGCGGTCGAAATTTCACCGGAGATTACCGAGAGACGGAGCGCATCCGTCATCAGCGGCACTTCGTGCCGGGCGACGCGCTCGACGTCGGTCTCGACGCTCTGATAGGAAACGATTGCAACGGCGGAAGCAACGACGGTCATCAGCGCGGCGGCCGCGAACGCAGCCTGCAGCTTCACCTTGACGCCAAAACGCGAAAACAGGTTGAGCGGATTGAACCGCGCAACATGCTTCAGGGCATTACGAAATACTCTCATCCCCGTCCCCCATCCCACCGGCTATCTCCCCCGCCGGGGCTTAAAAGTGCGGCGGCCCCGAAGGGCCGCCGCGATTTGTCTTAGTTCGAAGACACCTTCATCAGCTTGTCGACAGCCTTGAAGGTTCCGTCCTTCTGCACGACCGTCATGAAGACCTTGTCGAAGCCTTCGTTGTCGGACGGGCCGAAGGTCAGCTTCACGCCGCCGATATCCCAGGTGCCGGTTTCCTTGATCGCCTTCAGCAAGCCCGCGCGCGTCACGTCCTTGCCGGCCTTTTCAAGCGCGGCAACGGCGAGACGGCCAACGAGATAGCCTTCGAGCGAAACGAAGTCGGGTTCGGCTTTCGCGTCGACCGCCTTCATCGCCGCCTGATAGTCGGCAATCGCCTTGATCGAGACATCCCACGGGAACGGAACGACCTGGCTGACGATCACGCCTTCGCCGTCCTTGCCCAGTTCCTTGGCGAGCGCCGAGGCGCCGACAAAGGAGATATTGACGAAGACCGGATTGAAGCCGACCTGGCGCGAGAGCTTGATGAACTCCGCCGACGGCTTGTAAGCGCCGACCATCACCACCGCTTCCGGCTCCGTACGGCGCAGCGCAAGCAGCGCCGACTTCACGGCAACCGTGTTGCGCTCATAGGTGCCTTCGCCAACGATCTCCATGCTGCGCTTGTCCATGGCTTTCTTGAAGCCCGACAGGCCCGCACGGCCGTAAGCGTCGTCCTGATAGAAGATCGCGATCTTCTTGATCTTCAGGTCTTCCGTGAGATGCTTGACCCACGCTTCGGTCTCGGCGTCATAGCTGGCGCGGACGTTGATCACGTTCTCAAGCTTGGGGTCGCGCAGGAAGCCGGCGCCAGTGAACGGGCCGATGAAGGGCACGCCCGCAGCCATCGCGATCGGCTGCGTCGCGGCGGAAGTCGGCGTGCCGACCGGACCGATGAGCGAGAAGACTTTGTCCTCTTCGATCAGCTTCTTGGTCGCCGTGATCGACTTCGCCGGCTCGTAGCCGTCGTCGACACTGTTCAGCTTGAGCTTGCGGCCGTGAACGCCGCCCTTCTTGTTGGCTTCCTCGAACGCCGCCGTCAGACCGGCCTTCATGCCGGTGCCGAGCGCGGACGCCGGGCCCTCAAGAACGGCCGCCTGGCCGAAAAGAACCGTATCGGCGGTGACGCCGTCTTCCGCCAAGGCGGGGGCCGAAACGGCCAACGCGCAAGCGGCCACTGCAAGAAACTTGAACTTCATACGCACTCTCCCGATGTGAACGCAGCCGACGAAACGCGCGCGCGCCGTCGACCGCTGTGGCCTCGTTGTTTTTCATCGTTTTTGGTGGAACGCCGGCACGGACGATTGTCCGCACCGAGTGACGGACGGCCGGGCTGCTGCACCGGACCGCCGAACCTTGTCCCGAGCGATTTCATTTCTTCTATCGCCTCGGACTAATGAGATGCCGGCGCAGCGAGATCGCCGCTGTCGCCCGGCAAAGCGAGCATGTTCTGAAGATCGATGAGGGCGATCAGCGCGCCATCGACGGTGACAAGACCGGAGAGAAAGTCGACGCGCGCGGTCTGCGAGATGCGCGGCACGGGCTGGATGGTGGAGGCATCGAGCGAGACAATGTCGAGCACGCGATCGGCCAGCATGCCGATCAGGCGCGGGCCGATCTGGACGATGATGACGATGTGGCTCGCGGTTGCTTCGGTCGCGCCCTGGCCAAAGCGGCGGCGCAGGTCGATGATCGGGACGATCACGCCGCGCAGATTCAGAACGCCGCGCACATAATCGGGCTGTTTCGGCAGGTTGGCGACTTCGGACCAGCCCTTGATCTCGCGCACCGCCATGATGTCGACGCCGTACTGGTCGTCGCCGATGGCAAAGCTGATGAATTGCGTCAGTTCGGCTGCACCGGCGGCGGCCTTGGTCGAACCCCAATCGGCGGGATTTCGGGCACTGGCGTCGGCTTGTGCCGCAGTCGAATTATGCATGATCCTTCGGCCTTCCCTTCACTCGCAACGCGCTGGCGGCCGAGGCAAAGGCGAACCCTCGCAAGCTTGCGCTTGACGCATCGCCGCCCCGGTGGGCGGCTGGGCTCGACCGACTGGAATTTCCTTTTGCCCCGACAATTTCGCGATCGACGCTAGGTCAAAATCGTTAATGCCCAGCTAATGGGCAGCCAGCGCGGCCTGTAATTGTCTAGGTTCCACAGGCACTTCGGGCGGTCGCGGTTAATACTTTTGGTGGAATCGAGGTGCCCCTCGCCGGCCGCGCGTAAACCACTGGGGTACCGGCGAAAATTGATTCGGTGCCGGTTCGAATCTCTTTCTCGTCACGACCGAGCCGCGAGATCGTGCTCGGTAAAACTCCCCCGGATTCGGACACGAGGCGTCAACCACACGGCCTCTTTGCCGGGAGATACGGCGCCATCAAAGCCGCGCGTTAAATCCTGCCGGGTCATGCTCTCCGCAAGAAAAGAGGGGTGTCATGTCCGAACCGGACGCTTTCCATTCCGCGTCGACCGATCGCGTTCCCGGCTGGCGGGACCATTTATTCGCGACCTTTCTTGGTGCGAGCTGCGTGCTGCTTTGTCTCTTTCCGTCGACCGCATTCGCACAGGAAGCCCGTTTTGAGCCGCTTGAGGACGGGCCGATCGGTCTGGCCGGCATGCTCGCGGGCCTTCTGATCTTCGCGCTGATCGGCCTCTACAATCACAATCGCAGCCAACGGAATGCGCGCCAACGGATCACGGCGCTCGAAGCTGCGCTCGAGCGGCGCGACGACACGATTTGGTCGCTTGAGGACCGGCTCGCGCGCGCAACCGAGCTCGTGGACGCGCAGGGCGACCTCGTATTGCGCGAAGACAATCATGGCCGCGTTACGCATGCCAGCAACGCCGTCATGGCGTTGAGCGGCAAGGATGTCCGCGAAACCATCGGCCACGCCCTGCCGTTCCTCGTGCTGACGGAAAGCGAGCGCGTTTCGCTGCCGGATGGCTCGGTCAATTTCGATCAGGAGCTTGATACGCCAACCGGGCCGCGCTGGTTTGCGTGGAAGGTCGTTTCGGTACGCGATCCCGGCGGCAAGATCGTTGAAACCCAGCGCGTTGGACGCGACATCACCGCGCGCGTCGCCGCCGAGCGTGCGTTGGGCGAGGCACGCGAGAAGGCCGAGGCCGCAAGCCGCGCCAAGTCGCGCTTTCTCGCGGTCGTGAGCCATGAAGTCCGCACGCCGCTCAATGGCATTCTCGGCATGGCCGATCTGCTGCTGGAAACGCCGCTTGCACCCGAACAACAGACTTATGCGCGCGCCGTGAAGACATCGGGCGATGCGTTGCTCGGCCTTATCGAGGAAGTTCTCGACTTCTCCAAGATTGAAGCCGGTCGGCTCGATCTTGAATCGGCGCCGTTCGATCTGCGCGCACTGGTGACCGACGTGATCGAGTTGATTGCGCCACGCGCGCAAGCCAAGGGCATCGAGATCGCCGCAGACATCGCGGACGATATGCCCGCGCGCGTCGCAGGCGACGCGGCGCGGCTGCGTCAGGTGCTGCTTAATCTTGCCGGCAACTCCGTGAAGTTCACCGATCAGGGCGGCGTTGCGGTTGTCGTGGAGCGCGCCAAGGACGGGCGCATCGCGTTTGAAATCAGCGACACCGGCCCCGGCATCGAACCGGAAGTGCGCGACCGCATCTTCCGTGAGTTCGAACAGGGTGACGCGACGCTCTCGCGCCGCCACGGCGGCACGGGATTGGGCCTCGCCATCGCTTCGCGCATCGTCGAGCGGATGGGCGGGACGATCGCGCTCGACACCAGCGACGACGGATCGCATTTCCATTTCTCGGTCGAGCTTCCTTCGGTCAACGGCGAAGCGCGGAGCGAGCCGCTACCCGATCTCGCCGGCGCCAATATTCTCGTCGCGTCTCCTTCTCCGACGGCCGGCCCGCTGCTGGCCCGCCGCATGACCCTTTGGAACGGCAATGTCACGCTCGTATCCGAGGCGACACTCGCGGAACTGCTGCTGCCCGAGCGCCAGTGGCGGCATGTAATGATCGACCGCGCCTTCGGCCTCGAGACTGCAAAGCGGCTCGCCGGCGTCGCTAGGCCCAATGCCGCACACCGTCATGTGCTCCTTTCGCCGGCGGAGCGGAATGAGCTTGAAAGCCTGCGTGACGCGGGTTTTGACAGCTATCTCGTGAAGCCCGTGCGCGCCGCGTCCCTTGCGGCGCGTCTTGCGGCGCCCGGCCTGTCGCCGCCCATCGTGCCGGAATTGGCGGACTTCCCCGCCACTGTCGAACGCGGGCAGTCCTTGATGGTACTCGTCGCCGAGGACAATGAAATCAACGCGCTCCTCATCCAAGCGACGCTCTCGCGGCTCGGCCATGTGCCTACCATTGTCGGCAATGGAATTTCCGCCGTCACCACGGTCGCGACGGCGCAGGCGATAGGCGCGCCCTACGACATCGTGCTGATGGATTTGCATCTGCCGGGCATGGATGGTTTTGAGGCAACGCGCCGCATCCGTACGCTCGGCGATGAAGGCGGCCGCATTCCGATCATTGCGCTGACGGCAAATGCCTTCGCCGAGGATCGCGAAGCGTGTCAACGCGCCGGGATGGACGGCTTTGTCGTGAAGCCGGTCGACCGCGCACGTCTTGAGTGCGCCATGCGCGATGTATTGGCCGCGCGCCAGACCGAGCCGGCGAACTGATCAGAGGCGGCGCAGCGCCACTTCTTCAATCTGGTGGTCCGCGCCCTTTTTGAGGATGAGGCTCGCGCGTTGCCGCGTCGGCAGGATGTTCTCGTGCAGATTCACGAGATTGATCCGCTGCCAGATCGAGCGTGCGAGGCCCATCGCCTCTTCTTCGCTCGTCTGCGAGTAGCGGTGGAAGTAGGACTTCGGATCGCGGAAGGCTGTCTCGCGCAGGCGCATAAAGCGCTCAAGATACCAGTGTTCGAGCACGGATTCTTCCGCGTCGATGTAAACCGAGAAATCGAAGAAGTCGGACACGAAGGGAATCGCCTTGCCGTCCTTCGGCAGGCGGCCGGCCTGCAAGACATTCAGGCCCTCGACGATCAGGATGTCCGGCCGGTCGATCTCGACCATCTTGTCGGGCACGATGTCGTAGACGAGGTGGCTATAGACCGGCGCGCGCACCGGATGCCGGCCTGCTTTCACGTCGGACAAGAAGTGCAGAAGCGCCGGCAGATCGTAACTCTCAGGAAAACCCTTCTTCTCCATCAGGCCTTCGCGCGTCAGCACCGCGTTCGGCAGCAGGAAGCCGTCGGTCGTGATGAGATCGACCTTCGGCACATTCGGCCAGCGTTGCAGCAGCGCCTGCAATACGCGGGCGGTGGTCGATTTGCCGACGGCAACAGAGCCGCCGACGCCGATAACATAGGGGACCTTCGCGCCCTCGATGGCGAGAAAGCGCTTCATCGCACCGAACAGCCGCTGCGTCGCCGCCACGTAGAGAGAAAGGAGACGAGACACGGGCAGATAAATTTCTTCGACTTCGCGAATGTCGAGTTGATCGTTGAACGCTTTCAGATCGGCGATCTCCGCCGGCGTCAGCGTCATCGGCGTATCTTCGCGGCGCGCCGCCCATTCGGCGCGGGGGAAAACGCGATAGGGCGAGAGGCCGTCGTTGACGCGCTGTTCCATGACCTTCATCCGACGCTATGCGCGCGGCCGCGATTCTTTTTCGTCGATGCCGGAGCGCGCCGTGCGGCGTTCAAGCTCGGCATAGACCTCGGACAGCGGAACGCCCTGCGATTCGAGCACGACGAGCAGATGATAAAGAAGATCGGCGGACTCCGCGACGAGCGCCTTTTTGTCGCCGGAGACGGCCGCGAGTGCGGTCTCGACCGCTTCCTCGCCGAGCTTCTTCGCGGCCTTGGCCGGCCCCTCTTCGATCAGCTTGCGCGTATAGCTGCGCTCGCCGCCGGCGCGGGCGCGCTCGGCGACGATTTTGGCAAGCGATTCAAGGGTAAAGCTCACGTCCGGCTCCCGGTTTCGAGGCGGATTTATCACGGATCGAGGCGAACGGGCAGACCCGCCTCCGCCATGTGTTCCTTCGCTTGCCGGATGGTGAATTCACCGAAATGGAAGATCGAGGCCGCAAGCGCCGCGGTCGCGCCGCCCCTGGCGATGCCGTCGACCAGATGGTCGAGATTGCCGACGCCACCCGACGCGATCACCGGCACCGGCACCGCGTCGCTCACCGCGCGCGTTAGCGCGAGATCGTAGCCGGCCTTGGTGCCGTCGCGGTCCATGGAGGTGAGCAGGATTTCGCCAGCGCCGAGGCCGACGACCTCGCGTGCGTATTCGACGGCGTCGAGGCCGGTCGCGTTGCGGCCGCCATGGGTGAAGATTTCCCAGCGGTCGCGCTCGCCGGGCGCCGACACCTTCTTCGCATCAATCGCGACGACAATGCATTGGTCGCCGAATTTTTCCGCCGCCTCGCCGACAAAGGCGCGGCGCTGAACGGCGGCGGTGTTGATCGAAACCTTGTCGGCACCTGAGGCCAGCAGGGCGCGCACGTCTTCGACGGTGCGGACGCCGCCGCCGACGGTCAGCGGCATGAAGCAGGCCTCGGCCGTGCGCTGCACGGCATCGAGCAACGTGCCGCGCTTCTCATGACTCGCGGTGATGTCGAGAAAGCAAAGTTCGTCGGCGCCTGCGGCGTCATAGGCTTTTGCCGCTTCAACCGGGTCGCCTGCATCACGCAAATTGACGAATTTCACGCCCTTGACGACGCGGCCGTCCTTGACGTCGAGACAGGGGATAAGACGAACCTTGAACATGTCAGGACGCGCCCGCGCGGATCAGCTCGAGCGCCGCTGTCGGGTCGAGACGCCCGTCATACAGCGCGCGGCCCGCGATCGCGCCTTCAAGCTTTTTCGCGCGCGGCTCCAGCAGGTGGCGAACGTCTTCAATCGATCCGAGTCCGCCCGAGGCGATCACCGGAGTTTTGATCGCGTCGGCGAGCGCAATCGTCGAATCGAGATTGAGGCCCTGTAACATGCCGTCGCGCTCGACGTCGGTGTAAACGATGGCGGCCACACCGGCGTCCTCGAAGAGACGCGCCAGCTCAACGGCTTCAAGCTGCGTTTCCTCAGCCCAGCCGGCCACCGCGACCTTCCCCGCACGCGCGTCGATGCCGACGGCGATTTGGTTCGGAAACTTGTGCGCGGCCTTGCGGACGAATTCCGGATCGCGCACAGCGGCGGTGCCGACGATGACGCGCGCAATGCCCTCGCCGAGCCAGCGTTCGACCGTTTCGAGATTGCGGATGCCGCCGCCGAGCTGCACGGGGATTTTGATCTTCTTCAGGATCGCGGCGACCGCGGGCGCGTTCACCGGCTTTCCGGCAAACGCGCCGTCGAGGTCGACGAGATGCAGCCACTGAAAGCCCGCATTCTCGAACGCCTCGGCCTGTGCGGCCGGGTCGCGGTTGAACACGGTCGCGCGCGCCATGTCGCCCTGTTGCAGGCGCACGGCTTCGCCGTTCTTCAAGTCGATGGCGGGAAATAAAATCACGGCTTCCAGCGCAGGAAATTGGCGAGGAGGGCGAGGCCCAGGCGCTGGCTCTTCTCGGGGTGAAATTGCGTGCCGGCGATATTGTCGCGCGCAATCACAGCCGTGATCGCGCCGCCATAATCGGTGTCGGCGACGAGATCGGCCTTGTTGGCGGGCGCCAGCTGATAGGAATGCACGAAATAGGCATGCAGGCCGGACGGCCCGAGCGTGATGCCGTCGAATAACCTGTGTTCGCGGCGCGGCACGAGCGTATTCCAGCCCATATGCGGAATCTTGAGTGCAATGTCGGAAGGCGCGATTTTGTCGACCACGCCCTCGATCCAGCCGAGGCCTTTATGCGTGCCGTTCTCAAGCCCTTTCTCGGCAAGCAGCTGCATACCGACGCAAATGCCGAGAAAGGGCCTTGCTTTCTCGCACGCGGCTTCCGTCATGGCGTCAATCATGCCGGGCACGGCGTCGAGCCCGGCCTTGCAGTCGGCGAAGGCGCCGACGCCCGGCAGCACCACGCGGTCGGCGCGGCGCACGGCGTCCGGATCGGTAGTGACGATTATCTGCTCGTTCGCGCCGCTCTCGCGCGCCGCCCGTTCAAGCGCCTTCGCGGCCGAGTGCAGATTGCCCGAGCCGTAATCGATCACCGCCACCGTCATCGCCACCCTCCCGGTTCGGGGAAGAGGCCGATCACAGGATTGGAGGATGGCGCGGACATGGTGGGCGCAGGCGGCGGCGTAACGGGCAACTTTGCTTGAACAACAGGCGCGCTGCCCTCCCACTCCGCGAAGTAGCGGCGCTCGGCATCTTCGAGATCGGCCGCCACCGTGACGCCCGTCTCGCGATAGCGGCGGCGGAGCAACTTGCGACGCAACAACTCCGTGCCTTCGAACGCGATGACGAGGGTTGGCAACCACATAACGACAGCCGTCGCCTCCTCATTCAGTCCAGCGATGTAAGACGCAGCCGCAAGCAAAAGAACGGCGACTAGCCACACGAAGAAGGCGAGCCACAGACGATTCCAGAGGAGCCAGAGCGGGCCGAAGATCAGCGCAAGCCAACGGAATTTCTCGCGCAGGAACACGACCCGATCGGCAGCGGCCGCGTCACGGCCACCCTCCGCCGGTTCGAACACGAGATACGTCTTCACGCGAGCCTCCGTTCAGCCGAGGCTGCCTTTCGTCGACGGCACCTCACCCTTGGCTGCGGGATCGATCGCAACCGCCATGCGCAACGCGCGGGCGAGTCCTTTGAAGCAGGACTCGGCCACGTGGTGCGAATTGTCTCCATATAGGGCCTCGACATGGAGCGTGACAGCCGCGTTGGTGGCGAAAGCCTGAAAGAATTCGCGCACGAGATCGACGTCAAAATCGCCGATCTTGTCGCGCGGAAATTCGACGCGGAACACAAGCACTGGCCGGCCGGAGATGTCGATCGCGACGCGCGAGAGCGTCTCGTCCATCGGCATGTGCAGGTCGGCGTAGCGCGTGATGCCGCGCATGTCGCCGAGCGCCTGCTTGACCGCCTGGCCGAGCACGATCCCCACGTCTTCCGTCGTGTGGTGATGATCGACGTGCAGATCGCCCTTGGCCTTGACCGTGATGTCCATGCGCGAGTGGCGCGCCAAGAGGTCGAGCATATGATCGAGGAAGCCGATCCCGGTCGACACATCGGCGCGCCCCGTGCCGTCCAAATTCACGGACAGGGAGATTTCAGTCTCTTTGGTGGCGCGGGTGATCTTGCCCGTGCGCATTGGCGATCTCCTTGGAATGGCGCGGGTTCTAGCAGCCTCGATCCCGAGGCGCTACACACCCGGCGACGGGTCTTGCCGTGATGGTTTGCATGAATGCGGTGAATACCTAGATAACGGGGCACTGGCTGGAGCGCTTTATGAATTCCCATGCAAACGAGACGTTTCACGGCACGACCATCGTGACCGTCCGCAAGGGCGGCAAGGTCGCCATCGGCGGAGACGGGCAGGTAACGTTCGGCCCCACGGTGATGAAGGCAAACGCCAAGAAGGTGCGCCGGATCGGCGCCGGCGACAGCGTGATCGCGGGTTTCGCGGGTGCGACCGCCGACGCCTTTGCCCTGCTCGACCGGCTGGAGAAAAAGCTCGAGGAACATCGCGGGCAATTGCAACGTGCCTGTGTCGAGCTCGCCAAAGACTGGCGCATGGACAGGGCGCTCCGGCGGCTCGACGCGATGATGCTCGTGGCCGACAAGGACATCAGCCTGTTGCTCGCCGGCACCGGCGACGTGCTGGAGCCCGAAAACGGTATCGCAGCCATCGGTTCAGGCGGGCCTTATGCGCTTGCCGCCGCGCGCGCCTTGATCGACTCGGAGCAGGACGCCGAGGCAATCGTGCGCAAGAGCCTCGATATCGCGGCTGAAATCTGCATCTACACCAACCGCAACGTCGTCGTGGAGACCGTTTGACCGTGAGTATGAGTGATTTTTCCCCTCGCGAGATCGTGTCAGAGCTTGACCGCTACATCGTCGGCCAAAAGGACGCCAAGCGCGCGGTCGCAATCGCGCTCCGCAACCGCTGGCGGCGGCTGCAACTCGACGACAGGCTGCGCGAGGAAGTGCTGCCGAAGAACATCCTGATGATCGGGCCGACGGGCGTCGGCAAGACAGAAATCTCGCGCCGGCTTGCGAAGCTTGCAAACGCGCCTTTCCTGAAAGTCGAAGCGACGAAATTCACCGAAGTTGGCTATGTCGGCCGCGACGTGGAGCAGATCGTGCGCGATCTCCTGGAGATCGGCATCGCGCTCGTGCGCGAGACCAAGCGGCGCGACGTCGAGGCGAAGGCGCATCTTGCGGCCGAAGAGCGCGTGCTCGCCGCGCTGGTCGGCCCGGCCGCGGGGAGTGCCACGCGCGAGAGCTTCCGCAAGAAGCTGCGTACGGGCGAGATCGACGACAAGGAAATCGAGGTGGAATTGCAAGGTGGCGTCGGCGGCATGCCGATGTTCGAGATCCCGGGCGTGCCTGGCGCGCAGATCGGCGCCGTCAATCTTGGTGACATGCTCGGCAAGGCGTTCGGCGGTCAGAAGCGGACGCGCAAAGTGACTGTCTCTGAAGCGCATCCGCTGCTGCTTGCGGAAGAGTCCGACAAGCTGCTCGACCAGGACGCGGTTGTGCGCGAGGCGATCAGGATCGTCGAGAACAACGGAATCGTCTTTCTCGACGAGATCGACAAGATTTGCACACGCGAGGGCGCACGCATCGGCGACGTCAGCCGCGAGGGCGTGCAACGCGATCTGCTGCCGCTCATCGAAGGCACGACGGTCGCTACCAAGCACGGGCCGGTGAAGACCGACCACATTCTGTTCATCGCGTCGGGCGCGTTTCATGTGGCGAAGCCTTCGGATCTTCTGCCCGAATTGCAGGGCCGACTGCCGATCCGCGTCGAATTGCAGCCACTCACGCGCGACGATTTCCGCCGCATTCTCACCGAAACAGAGGCGAGCCTCATCAAGCAGTCGGTAGCGCTGCTCGCGACCGAGAAAGTGAACCTCGTCTTCACCGAGGACGCGATTGATGCGCTCGCGGATGTCGCGGTGGAGGTCAATACGAGCCTCGAAAACATCGGCGCGCGGCGGTTGCAGACGGTGATCGAGCGCGTGCTCGACGAGATCAGCTTCTCGGCGAGCGATCGCGAGGGCGAGACCTACAAGATCGACGGCGCCTTCGTGCGCTCGCAGGTCGACGATCTCGCGAAGAACGCGGACCTGTCGCGGTACATACTTTAAGTTGGGCGCCTGTCTTTTCCGAAAACCGGGTCCGACTTTTCGGGACCATGCGCTAGCTAATCTCTGCGGCGGCGGATGCGCACATAGAGCGCACCGCTGCCGCCGTGGTTGATCGCGGCCTCCTCAAAGCCGATGACGAGCGCGCGGAATTCGGCGAGCGCGAGCCAATGCGGCACTTCGTGCTTGAGCGCGCCGCGGCCCGCCGCGCCCTTGCCGGTAATCACCAGCACCAGCGCATGACCCCGCGCCTGCGCTTCGCGGATGAATGATGCGAGGCGTGAACGGGCGCGCTCCAGCGTCATGCCGTGCAGATCGAGGCGCGCGTCGATTTCGATCCGGCCGCGGGCGACACGGCTTTTTGCGCGGCGGTCGAGTTTTGCCAGCGGCGGCGGCTTTGGCGTTTCGCGCGCGGAAGGTGCGGAAACGGCCGTGCTGACAGGTTTTTGCTGTTTAGCTGACGGCGTGGATTGCGGAACCGACTCCGTCACAGCCTGTTTGACCGGCCGCGATTTCTTCAGCGGCTTGATGCTTTTCTTGACCTCGTCCCAGAGCACGCGATCTTCCGGACCGAGACCGGGACCGCCACGCTTGGCGCTCATTGTTTCGACTGTCCGTTTGGCTTCAGCTCGGCCGGGCGTTTCTGCGGCAGCGGAATTTGCGTGATCTCGGCCACGTCGAGCGCGTTCGGCACGAGCATGTAGAACGTGCCGGCGTGGCGAAGCCGCCCGGCCACGGCGCCCGGCTCAAGTCCCGCACCGAAATAAATGTCGGCGCGCGCCGGGCCGACGATCGCGCCGCCCGTGTCCTGCGCGAGCATCAGCCGCCGGAACGGCGTCTCCGCGCTTTCGTGCTCGATTGGTAACGTCGCCTCGATCCAGAACGGCGTGCCGTAGACATGCAGGTTTCGGTCCACCGCGATCGAGCGCTCCGCCGTCAGGGACACACCCTGCGCGCCGATCGGCTCGTCGTCCTGCCCGAGCTCGCCCACCTCGCGGAAGAAAATATAGGAGCGGTTCATCCGCATCAGCTCGCGCCCTTCCTCCGGGTGTTCTGAGATGAACGTGCGGATTTTGTCCATGGTCATCTCTTCTTTCGACACGATGCCGCGCTCGATCAGGACACGTCCGACGGCGAGATAAGGATGACCGTTCTGGGCGTCATAGTTGATGCGCATGAGCGAGCCGTCGCGCAGCCGCACCCGAGCCGAGCCCTGGATGTGCGTGAAGAAGGCGTCGATCTCGTCGTTCGTCCAGACAAGTTCGAGGCCGCGACCATCGAGCGCGCCGTCTTCAATCGCAGCGCGGTCATGGAAAGGCACGATGCGCCCCGCCTTGCGCGTGCCGGTTTGCACTTTGGTTTGCGACGCGGCGCGCGAAGGACCTTTTAGTTTCGACGCAGCCGGCGCACGCGAGCGCAGCTCCGGCGGTCGCCGATAAAACGGTGTATCGAACTCCGCGTGCTGCTTGCGACTTCCCTCGATCTCCGGCTCGTAATAGCCGGTGATGAAGCCTTCGCTTTCGCCAACCCTGGAAATGCGGACGGGCCGGAAGTTCTGCTCGAAGAAGACCCGCGCAATCGTACCGCTCACCGGCATTCGGTAGAGCACGACGCGCGAACATGGATCGCGCAGCGCAAGCTCAAGCGGCTTGACCAGCGCCTTGCTTTTAGCGCGGCGAAGAATCGGCTCGCAGGATTTCCGGAACGCTTCGAGTGCCGCCACATGATCGTCGCTCGCCCAACCGTTCAGCATGTCGAACGAGGCGGGCAGGAGTTGCGAATCGGGAAGACGAAACGGCTTGGCCGCGGCGCCTTCCGCGGCCGACAGAATCAGGGCGGTTACGCACAATAAAGCGGTGCGTCCGATCATCATCGATTCAGGCGGCGGCCTCGGTGGCGACGAGCTTCCAGTTGGGATCGCGCGAGCCGACCTCGCGCGCGAAGGTCCAGATGTCGGTGACGTCGGTCACGCTGTCGGCGCTGCCCTCGATCGGCTCGCCGGCCTTGTTGCGCGTGACAGAAATAAGCTGAGATACGAAGCGCAGCGTGACCTGCGCGGACTTGCCCTTCAGCTCGGCGCTGATGATGTCGGCCTTGTCGATTGAGACGAAGCGCGACTCCATCGTCTCGCCACGGCTCTCGCGATCGGCGATCGCGCTCGCGAAGCCGTCGAACACATCGCGCGCGAGCAGATTGCGCAGTGTGCGGCGATCGCCTTCGGCGAAAGCGGTGACAATCATTTCGTAGGCTCCGCGCGCGCCGGCGAGGAAGTCTCGGGCATCGAAGCCCGAATCCACGGCGGCGATCGCATCGAGTCCCTTGGCGACGGGCGAACCCGCTTCCGCAATGCCGGACCAGCGATCGCTGGAGCCGTTTGCATTCTCGGCAGCGGACTCAATTTCGGCCCGGGCCGGCGCGTCGGCGGTGCGTCCGGGAAGCGGAACAACCTTATCGCGGTTGACCGGCGCCTTCGCGGTGTCGCGCGAATAAGGATCGTAAGGCGGACGCTCGCGCCCCGTGCGCTGACCGAGCACGCTCCGCAGACGCGCAAAAATGAAGATCGCCAGCGCCAGGAAGATGATGGTGTAAATGTCGAACAATGGATTTGCCCGGCCTGTTGCGAGGATCGCCTCGGCGGCGACCGGCCGCCTCAGCAATGTTCCCGTGTCATATGGGGGCCTGCGCGCCCTTTCCAAGTCGGCGCGGCACCCGCGAGAACCTAGACGATCCCGACCAATTGGCAAACAGAACCGGCTGAACGCGCGTAAAATCCTCGTGTCGCGCGTTCTTGTTCGCCTGTTCGAACCGTGTTAGCGACCCCCGGCCGCCGCACTTCCGGCGGATTTCAATCCCTATCGCGCTCGGAGACCAGCATGAACACGCCCGTCGAGGGGGCTGCCGACGGCAAGCCTGCGTCGCTCAATGTTCTTGCCCAGTACATCAAGGACCTCTCGTTCGAGAATCCGCTGGCGCCAAATATCACGATGCCGCAGGGCCAAGGCCCCGCGCTCAATGTGCAGATCAACGTGAACGCCAAGCCCATGTCGGAGACCGACTTCGCGGTCGAGCTCTCGATTACCAGCAAGGCCGAGTACGAGAACAAGGTCCTGTTCGCGATCGAGCTTGTTTACGGCGGCGTGTTCCGTATCCAGAACGTGCCGCAGGAGAGCATGCACCCGCTCGTGCTGATCGAATGCCCGCGGCTGTTGTTCCCGTTCGCGCGGCAGGTCATCGCCGATACGGTACGCGACGGCGGATTCCCGCCGCTCATGCTCGATCCGGTGGATTTTGCGGCGCTCTATCGCCAGCGCCTGGCGCAGCAGGCACCGTCGGCGCAGCCGAACTAAGCGCGGTTACTTCGCGGCCGCTTCAAGTTCGGCCGGTTCAATGTATTTGCGCCACGGGGCATCGTTGCCGAGCTTGGCAACGAAAGCGCGGTGGGCGTCCCGCTCTGTGTCGGTCAGCAATGGCGCAAGTGGCGCGGGACGCGCGCGAGCGGCGGCCGCGGCATTCGCTGCGACGGCAACCGCATCTTTCACCAGACCGAGCCGCGCCTGACGGCCGCCAGCGAGTTCCGCATAAACTTCCGCGAGCAGCTCCGCATCGAGCAACGCACCGTGTTTGGTCCGCTTGCTGTTGTCGATGCCGTAACGGGCGCAAAGATCGTCGAGCTTGTTCGGCCCACCCGGATGACGGCGGCGTGCGAGCGTCAGGGTGTCGACGGCGCGTTCACGCAGGAGCGCCGCTTTCTTACAGCGCTCAAATTCAGCGTTGAGAAATGCCAGGTCAAAGCCTGCGTTATGAATGACGAGCTTCGCGTCACCGAGGAAGATGATGAGATCCTCAACAACCTCGGCGAAGAGCGGCTTGTCGGAGAGAAACTGGCGGGTCAGCCCATGCACCGCCTCGGCCTCCGCGGGCATGTCGCGCTCGGGGTTGATGTACACGTGATAGCTCTGGCCGGTCGGGATGCGATTGAGCAACTCGACGCAACCGATCTCAACGATGCGATGTCCCTGATAGGGATCGAGGCCCGTGGTTTCGGTGTCGAGGACAATCTCGCGCATGGGTCTCTCTATTTGCGGCGCGGCACGCCGTCCCGCCGAAGCTGTTCCAGAATCTTTCTCACGTCCGCGCGCGCCGCGTCAAAGCCGCGACTCGTGTCGATGACAAAATCGGCGCGCCTCCGCTTTTCGGCGTCGGGCATCTGGCGCGCAAGCATCGCATCGATCTTTTCCACCGTCATGGCGGGGCGCGCGAGCAGCCGTGCGCGCTGAATCTCGGCGGGCGCCGAGACCACGACAGCCGCGTCGGTGCGCTGATCGCCGCCGGTTTCAAAGAGCAGCGGAATGTCGAGGACTGCGATTGGCGCGCCGCTTTCCACCGCCTCGCGCCGGAATCGGTCCTGTTCCGCGCGGACAAGCGGATGGACGATCGTTTCGAGCAACTTCAACGCGGAAGGATTGTTGAGGACTTTCGCGGCAAGGCGTTCGCGATCGATGCGTCCGTTGACGACGACGCCGGGAAACGCGGCCTCGACGGGCGCGACAGCTGCCCCTTCATAGAGGCGGTGAACAGCCGCATCGGCGTCGAACACCGGGACGCCTTCGTCCGCGAACATCTTTGCCGTCGCCGACTTGCCCATGGCGGCCGAGCCCGTTAGCCCGAGCACGATCATTTTGCACGGCCCTTGGCGATGTCTGCGAGCACAAACTCGCGTAGTTCCGGCGTCACTTGCGGACGCAGCCCGAAGAATTTTTCAAACGCCGGCACGGCTTGATTCAGCAGCATGCCGAGCCCGTCGACGGTCCGGAGACCGCGCGCACGAGCAGCGGCGAGCAGCGGCGTTTCGAGCGGCACATAGACAATGTCGTAAACGATTGCGTCCTCGGCCAAGGGCGATAAGTCGATTTCCAACGGCGGTTGCCCGGCCATGCCGAGGGACGTCGTGTTGACGAGCAGGTCGGCGTCCTGCAGCCAGGCCGAGAGTTCGTTGAAGCCCGCCGCCGTCACGCGGTCGCCGAATTCAACGGTGAAGGCCTGTGCGCGCGGCAGCGTGCGATTGACGACTACAACGCGTTTGATGCCACGATCCAGCAAGCCGTAAACGACGGCACGCGCGCCGCCGCCGGCGCCAAGCACGACGGCCTGTTCCGCATCCATAGTCCAGCTGTGGACCGCCTCATCGAGGTTGGCGAGGAAACCGTGCACATCCGTGTTCGTGCCATGCAGCGCGCCGTCGTCCAGCCAGATCGTGTTGGCGACCTTCAAGGTCGTCGTCACGGGCTCCGCATGATCGAGCGCGAGAAAGGCGGCGGCCTTGTGCGGCGCGGTGATGTTCGCACCGACATAACCATGCGCGCCGAGATTGTTCAGGAACTCACGGATGTTTTCCGGCGCCACGTCTTCGCGCATGTAGTCGCCGTCGATCCCATATTCCTTCAGCCAATAGCGGTGCAGCACGGGCGAGCGCGCCTGCGCGACGGGATGGCCGATGACACAGGCGCGGCGCGGGCTCACGGCAGCATTCCCGATTTGCGGAAATAGGCGAGCAGCGGCAGCAGCGGCAGGCCGAGCACGGTGAAATGATCGCCTTCGATCTTCTCGAACAGATGCACGCCGAGGCCCTCAAGCTGGTAGCCGCCGACGCTCTTGGTCACGCGGTCGCCGGCCGCCGACAGATATGTATCAAGAAATGCGTCGGATAAAGGCCGCATGGTCAGGCGGGCGGTCGAGACGGTCTCGAACAGGATCTCGTTGCCGCGGGCAACGGCGGCGGCCGAATGCAAAGCATGCGTCTGGCGGCCGAGCGATTTTAACTGCGCGCGGGCCGAGTCGAGATCGACGGGTTTGCTGTAGCGGCGCTCGCCGAGCGCGAGCGTCTGGTCGGCGCCAAGCACAAGGCCGTCGCGCCGGCGGGCGACTTCAAGCGCTTTCTCGCGCGCGAGCAGCAGTGCGGCGTCAGGCGGGCTGAGCGTTTCGTTTGCGGCTTCGACCTCGCGCTCATCAATGCGGGCGGGATCAACGGCGAAGGGGATGGCCGCCGCCGCGAGCAAGTTTCCGCGCACTTCGCTTTTCGACGCGAGCACGAGCGGCTCGCCGCGCCACAGACTCATGATGCGGCCTCGCCCCGGCGGCGGTCGTGCAGGAGCGCGATCACGGCAGCCGCGGTTTCCTCGATCGACCGCCGCGTGACGTCGATCAGCGGCCAGCCATGGCGGGCGCAAAGTTGCTTCGACAAGGTAATTTCCTCGGACACGGACTGACGGTCGACGTAGTTGGAGTCGGGCTGCACGGCGTTCAAGCCGAGCAGCCGGTTCTGGCGCACCTGGACGATGCGTTCGGGGCTCGCGAACAGGCCGACAACCAGCGGGTGCTTCAGGTGGTCGACGCCCGGCGGGAGCGGGATGCCGGGCACAAGCGGGACATTCGCAGCACGAATACCGCGATTGGCGAGATAGATGCTGGTCGGCGTCTTCGACGTGCGCGAGATGCCGACGAGTACGACGTCGGCTTCTTCCAGCGTTTCGGTGTGCTGGCCGTCGTCATGCAGCATGGTGAAATTCAGCGCGTCGATGCGGCGGAAATATTCGGCGTTCAGCGTGTGCTGGCCGCCGACTCGTGGCGTCGTTTCGGCGCCGAGATAGCTTTGAAACAACGCGAGCACAGAACCAAGAACCGAGAGACAGGGCGCACCGATGTCGCGGCAGCGGGACTCGACGCGGGCCGCCAGTTCCCGGTCGACCATCGTATAGAGTACGATGCCGGGGTTCTCTTCGATCTCCTTCAGCGTGCTATCGAGCTGCTTCTGGTTGCGGATCAGTGGATACACGTGCTCGATCGGCGAGACGGTCGCGTATTGCGCAGCCGCCGCGCGGCCGACCGCGAGCAGTGTTTCGCCGGTCGCGTCGGAGACGAGGTGCAGGTGGAAGTAGCTTGGAGTCGCCGGTTTCGGGCTCGGTTTCTGCGCCGGCTTTTTCATCGATTCCGTCCACGGGCCTGTGGATTGGTGGGGGAGAAAGCCATGGCGGAAGCACAGTGGCAAGTATGGCCGGGATAGAGCCCGGTTTCGTCCACATTCGTGCCGCTGGGGACGGCTTCGGAAGGCCGCCGGTGGGAAGCGGGGATTGAATGAAATGCCGCCCGAGTCCGTTTCAAACGCACGAGTCAGACGGGCGCTTTGTCCTATCGCGCGTGGTCAGCGTGTGGAGGATAATGATAGCCACACTCAGGCCCCCTAATAACTATAAACAAGATTCTAGATAAGGATTAGAAGTGAAGCGAGCGAGCGGTGAGCGATCGGGAAAACGATTGCTCGAGACACTCGATGGCGCGCTAACGCACGAGCCGCCGATTTGGTTCATGCGGCAAGCGGGAAGGTATCTACCCGAGTATCGCGCGGTGCGGGCGAAGGCCGGCGGCTTCGTCGAGCTCTGCCTCAATCCGGAATTAGCTGCCGAAGTGACGATGCAGCCAGTGCGGCGCTTCGGGCTCGATGCCGCAATTATTTTTTCCGATATTCTGATTGTTCCCTATGCGCTCGGTGTGAAGCTCTGGTTCGAGGAAAACGAGGGACCGCGGCTTGAGCCGGTCGATGACCGCGCGAGTTTTGCGCGCATGCAATCCGCGCTCGACGAAAAGATCACCGAACGGGTCTACGAGGCGCTGCGCCATGTTCGAGCTAACATCCCGCCGTCGGTGGCGTTGATCGGCTTCTGCGGCGCGCCGTGGACCGTGGCGACCTATCTGATCGCTGGACGAGGGACCGAAAATCAGGCGCCGGCAAAATCGTTGATGCAACGAGACGAAACGTTGTTCGCCTTGATCATTGACCGCTTGGTCGATGCAACGGCGCAACATCTCATTGGGCAGATCGACGCCGGCGCCGACGTCGTACAGATTTTCGATTCCTGGGCGAGTTCGTTGAACGAGCAGGAGTTCGATCGCTGGTGCGCTGCACCGATCGGTAAGATCGTGCGCGCGGTGCGGACGGCGCGGCCCGAGGCGCGGTTCATCCTGTTTCCGAAGGGTGTGAATATCAAGTGGATGCAGCGACTCGTTTCGGTGGCGAAAACGGATGCGATCAGCCTTGATTTTAATGCGGATCGAATACGTGCGCGCGAACTTTTATCCGGTACCTGTGCATTGCAGGGAAATCTTTCGCCGGAGATTTTGCTTGCAGGTGGCGATGCGATGGATCGCGAGATCGATCAGATCCTCGAAGACTTTCGCGGCATACGGCACATCTTCAACCTGGGTCACGGAATTCTGAAGGAGACACCGATCGCGCATGTCGAGCGCATGATCGCCCGCGTCCGGGAGCGTGCGTGATGCTCTATCTCTGGATCAAGGCGCTGCATGTGATCGTCGTGATCTCATGGATGGCGGCGCTCCTCTATCTGCCGCGGCTGATGGTCTATCACGCGGACACGGCGCCGGGATCGAAGCAGTCTGAGACCTTCAAGGTGATGGAGCGGCGGCTCCTGCGCTTCATCGCCACGCCCGCCATGATCGTCGCTTGGCTGACCGGGGTGTGGATGGCCTATGAGGCCGGCCTCTTCCGGGAAGGCTGGTTACACGGAAAGCTTCTTCTGGTGCTGGGGCTTTCCGCGGTTCACGGCATAAATGCCAAGTGGACCAAGGACTTCGCGGCTGACCGCAACCGCCGGCCGGCGCGCTTCTACCGGATCGCCAACGAGATTCCGACGCTTTTGATGATCGGCATTGTCGTTCTGGTCATTGTTAAGCCGTTTTGAAATGCGGGACTTGCGCCTGACTCAGCCGTTCCCTATGTTCGCGATGCCTTCCCTAACGCAGGCGCACTTGCGCCAGAGACCAACCCTCTCCGGGTGATCGGTCCCTGCGCGGATCGGGGCCTACCCCCGCCATCCACAGACCTGCGGTTTCATCTCCTGATCTCTCCCGGACGAAGCTTTTGGATTCGTCCGTCAAGGTGCAATCCCCATGCGGGAAATTAAGTTACACGACCTCAAGCAAAAATCCCCGGCCGAACTCCTCGTGCTTGCCGAAGAGCACCAAGTCGAAAACGCCAGCACGATGCGCAAGCAGGAGCTGATGTTCGCGATCCTGAAGCAGATGGCCTCCAAGGAAGTCGACATCGTCGGCGAGGGCGTCGTCGAAGTCCTGTCCGACGGCTTCGGCTTCCTGCGTTCGCCCGATGCGAATTACCTCGCCGGGCCGGACGACATCTACATTTCACCGTCGCAGATTCGGCGCTTCTCGCTGCGCTCCGGTGACACGGTCGAAGGGCACATCCGCAGCCCGAAAGACGGCGAGCGTTACTTCGCGCTCCTCAAGGTCAATACGGTCAATTTCGAAGATCCCGACAAGGCGCGTCACAAGGTTCACTTCGACAATCTCACGCCGCTCTATCCCGACGAGCGGATCAAGATGGAGCTGGACGATCCGACGAAGAAGGACCTCTCCTCGCGAATCATCGATATTGTCGCGCCGCTCGGCAAGGGCCAGCGCGCGCTGATCGTCTCACCTCCCCGCACCGGCAAAACGGTGCTGCTCCAGAACATCGCGCACGCCATCACCGCCAATCATCCCGAGTGCTATCTCATCGTGCTGCTGATCGACGAGCGGCCCGAGGAAGTCACGGACATGCAGCGATCGGTGAAGGGCGAGGTCGTGTCCTCAACCTTCGACGAACCAGCATCGCGTCACGTGCAGGTCGCTGAAATGGTGATCGAGAAGGCGAAACGCCTCGTGGAGCATGGTCGCGACGTGGTCATTCTTCTCGACTCGATTACGCGCCTCGGCCGCGCCTACAACACGGTCGTGCCGAGCTCCGGCAAGGTGCTGACGGGCGGCGTCGACGCAAACGCGCTCCAGCGGCCGAAGCGCTTCTTTGGTGCCGCGCGCAACATTGAGGAAGGCGGGTCGCTCACGATCATTGCGACCGCGCTGATCGATACCGGCAGCCGCATGGACGAAGTGATCTTTGAAGAATTCAAGGGCACCGGTAACTCGGAAATCATTCTCGACCGCAAGGTCTCCGACAAGCGCGTCTTCCCGGCGATCGACATCACGCGCTCGGGCACACGCAAGGAAGAGCTGCTGGTGCCGGCCGATCAGCTCAAGAAGATGTATGTGCTCCGCCGCATCCTGAACCCGATGGGTACGGTCGACGCGGTCGAGTTCCTGCTCGACAAGCTTCGGCAGACCAAGACCAATGGCGACTTCTTCGAGTCAATGAACGCCTGAACCGGCTACTGCGGGCGGGCCGCGGTCGCAGCCGCCGCAAGCGTGGACGGGTCGGTCAGGGGCAGAGAGCAAGTCTCGCCGACGCAAATGAAAGCGGCTCCGCCTGGCGGGGCCGCTTCTATTTTGGGCCGGGCCGCGTGGGTGGCCGGGAGTGCGTCAGGGCTCGACACGCGCAGGACGGTCCGGTTGAGGAACGATAGACGGAGTGCGGCCGCGGCAAATTCATCGGCGCGGGAGCCGGTCATGACGACCTCGGTGTGATTGAGCCGAAGGTCGAGCGCGTTCAGTGTCGCCGCGTGCATGAAAAGATTTTCGGCGGCCTGCGGGAGCAGCCCGCCGAGCAGCTTGTCGGCGCGTTCGCGGTAACGGTCGTCGCCCGCGAGCAGCGCAAGCCGGATGAGGTTCTGCGCGGTCATGGCCTGCGGATTGGGCGTGGCGTCGTCGCGCGTCATCGAGAGACGGACGACCATCGCCTCGGCGTCGTCCGCGGTCAGGTAATAGCCGCCGTGCTCGGTCGCTGCGTGATGGGTCTCCAGTTCGGCCGACCAGGTCTTTGCGCGGTCAAGGAATATATTCCGGCAAGTTGCCTGATGCAGCGTAATCGCAGCGCGCGTCATCGCGGCATAGTCGGAAGCGATGCCGGGAAAGACCAAGCGGCCGTCGCGCCAGCTGTGGCCGAGCCGGTCGCCGCGCGCCATCGATTCGGAGACGAACCTAAAGGAGCGTTCGGCCGTCGCGATCCACTCGGACTCGTTCAGGAGTGCGCCGGCATTCGCGAGTGCCGCGATCATCAGTCCGTTCCAGTCCGCCAGCACCTTGTCGTCGAGGCCGGGACGAATCCGCTTGCCGCGGGCGGTCAGCAGCTTCTCGCGCAGCAGACGGAGACGCTCTTCGTCGTCCATGCTGCGCGGTAAGCGATTCAAACGATTCAGAATATTGTGGCCTTCGAAGTTGCCGCCGGGCGTCACGTCATAATGCGCAGCAAAATAGCTGGCATCGCCGGCGCCGAGAATTTCGTCGAGCTCGCCGCGCGACCAGACGTAGAACTTGCCCTCCTCTCCTTCGGAGTCCGCGTCGAGGCTGGAAGCAAAACCGCCTTCTGTGGTGGTCATTTCGCGCTTCAGCCATTCGACGGTCTCGCGGGCGCGGACGAGGTAGAGCGGGTTCTTGCTGCGGATATGCGCGAGCGCCAGCAACTCGAGGAGTTGCGCGTTGTCGTAGAGCATCTTTTCGAAATGCGGGACGAGCCAGCGCTCGTCGACCGAGTAGCGCGAGAAGCCGCCGCCAAGGTGATCGTAGATGCCGCCCTCGCACATGCGGGCGAGCGTCAACTCGACGGCATCGAAATAGCGCTCGTCGCCCGTGCGTTGCCCCGAGCGCCATAGGAATTCAAGGATCGAGGCTTGTGGGAATTTCGGAGCGCCGCGGACGCCGCCATGCTCGCTGTCGAACAGACCGAGGAAGCGCGAGGCGAGCTGGTCGAGTTGAGGCTGTCCGATCGAGGTTTTTGACTGTGCCGTTCGCTCGCCGAGGCGGGCCAGAATGGCCGTGCGGTTGTTCTCGATCTTCGCGGGCTCGTCCCGGAAGGTACGTGAGACTTCGCGCAGGACATCGGCGAAGGCAGGACGGCCGTAGCGAGACGTCTTCGGAAAATACGTGCCGCCCCAGATCGGTTCGCCGGCCGACGTGAGAAATATCGTCAGCGGCCAGCCGCCCTGCTCGCCCAGGAGGTGGAGCGCGTTCATGTAGATCTCGTCGATCTCCGGGCGCTCCTCGCGATCGACTTTGATATTGACGAAGAGATCGTTCATGACGGCCGCGGTCGCTTCGTCCTCGAAGCTCTCGTGCGCCATCACATGACACCAGTGGCAGGCGGCGTAGCCGACGGACAGCAGGATCGGCTTGCCGGTGCGCTGCGCTTCGGCGAGCGCGTCGGGTCCCCACGGCCACCACTCGACCGGGTTGTCCTTGTGCTGAATAAGGTACGGGCTCGTCTCGCGCGCGAGCCGGTTCTCGGGCATGGTCCAAATTCCTTCTCGTGATCAACGTATCACGCGCGGCGCGGGTTCGGCTGACATGATGGGTTCCGGCGACGACACGATCTTTGCGCTCTCGAGCGGACGGGGCCGGGCCGCTGTTGCGGTCGTGCGCGTTTCAGGATCGCGCGCGCGTGAGGCGCTGGAGCAGTTGGTCGGCAAGGTGCCGGAGCCGCGGCGCGCGGCGCATGCAATCGTGCGTGACCCCGCGAGTGGTGAAGTCATCGATGATGCATTGGCACTCTGGTTTCCCAGTCCGCGCAGCGAGACCGGCGAAGACATGGTTGAGTTTCAGGTGCATGGCGGCCGCGCGATCCTGGCGGCGGTCTTTCAATCGCTTGCAAACATTGAAGGATTTCGACCTGCGATAGCCGGCGAATTCACGCGCCGGGCACTACTGAACGGCAAGCTCGATCTCTCCGCCGTCGAAGGGCTCGGCGATCTGATTGCAGCGGAGACCGAAACGCAGCGACGGCAGGCGCTGCTGCAATATCGCGGCGCGCTGGCGGCGAAGGTCGAGGCGTGGCGCGAGACGCTGACGCGTGCGCTCGCGACACTCGAAGCGTCGATCGACTTTGTCGACGAGGGCGACGTGCCGGAGGACTTGCTCTCGCCGGCGGTGCGGATTGCGTCGGGGCTGCTCGATGAAATCCGCGGCGCGCTGAAGGACGCGGAGCGCGGCGAGCGGTTGCGCGAGGGTCTTGTCGTCGCGATTGCCGGGCCGCCGAATGCGGGCAAATCGACGCTGCTCAATCGGCTGGCGCGGCGCGAAGCCGCCATCGTCACGGACATTCCTGGCACGACGCGCGATCCCATCGAAGTCGCCTTCGATCTGAATGGCGCGCCGGTCATCCTGGTGGATACGGCAGGCGTGCGGGAGACGAGCGATCCGGTGGAATCGGAGGGCGTGCGGCGTGCGCTCGCCCGCGCCGAGGCCGCCGACGTTTTGGTCTGGATGGTTGAAGCAGACGTGGCAACAGTCCCTGCCGCGCCATCAGCGCGCGAGGTTGTCGTGGTCCGGTCGAAGGCGGACCGCGTCGATTCGGATGTGCAACGGCGGCTGGCCGACGCAGGTCAGCTTGTTCTCTCGGTGCAGACCGGCCAAGGCGTGGAGACGCTGATCGGGTTGCTTTCCAAGAAGGCGGAGGCGCTCGGCGGGGAGCCCGCGCTCGTCACCCATGCCCGTCAAAGGCAGGCGCTGTCGGAAGCGGCGGATCGAATCGCTTCCGCAATCAACGTTGCGGGCGTTGGCCGGGAAGAGATTGTTGCCGAGGAATTGCGTCTCGCGCTTCGGGCGTTTGGGAGAATCACGGGCCGGGTGGATGTAGAAGACGTGCTGCACCTCGTGTTCCGGAACTTCTGCATCGGCAAATGATCGGAAATGGTTAATCAAAGGTTGCCGGATGATTCACGTGAAACCGATGGATCAAGGCCAGCTGCGATCGTTTCGTCCACGTTTCACGTGAAACGCATCCGATACCCGCGGAATTTTGACGCCCTCGAATCGGTCAGCTACAGGCTGCGCAACATGGATCGCTTCGACGTCATCGTGATCGGTGGAGGCCACGCCGGCTGTGAAGCCGCGGCGGCGGCGGCGCGCCTTGGGACACGGACGGCACTGGTGACACACCGCTTCGCGACTGTCGGTGCGATGTCCTGCAATCCGGCGATCGGCGGGCTCGGCAAGGGTCATCTCGTCCGTGAGATCGACGCGCTCGACGGACTCATGGGCCGAGTCGCCGACCAGGGTGGAATCCAGTTTCGGCTGCTTAATCGGCGCAAGGGCCCGGCGGTTCGTGGTCCTCGTGCCCAAGCCGACCGCAAGCTCTATGCCCAGGCAATGCAGGCTGCGATTCGGATCCAGAACGATCTCACCGTTATCGAAGGCGAAGTCGACGATCTTCTCCTCGGCAATGGACAAGCTGTGGGTATCCGCCTCACCGATGGCCGTGAAATCGGTGCTGGCGCGTGTGTGTTAACAGCGGGCACTTTTCTTCGGGGCCTGATCCATATCGGTGCGAAGAAAACGCCCGCAGGCCGCGTCGGTGAAGCGCCGGCCATGGGGCTCTCGCGCACGCTGACCGGATTGGGCTTCGAGCTGGGGCGGCTGAAGACCGGCACCCCTCCGCGCCTCGACGGCCGCAGCATCGACTGGGGCGCGGTCGAAATGCAGCCCGGCGACGTGCCGCCGGAGCCGTTCTCAATGCTGACCGAGCGGATCGAAAATCCGCAGATCTCCTGCGGCATCACCCGCACGACAGCCGCGACCCATGACGTGATCCGGGCGAACGTGCATCGCTCGCCGATGTATTCGGGCCAGATCGAGAGCCGCGGCCCGCGCTACTGCCCGTCAATCGAGGACAAGATCGTCCGCTTCGGCGATCGCGACGGGCATCAGGTTTTCCTCGAGCCCGAAGGCATCGACGATCCGACCGTCTATCCGAACGGGATCTCGACTTCGCTGCCGAAAGACGTGCAGCGCGCGCTGCTCGCGACCATTCCGGGGCTTGAGCGCGTGCAGATGGTGCGGCCCGGCTATGCGATCGAATACGACCATGTCGATCCGCGCGAGCTGCTGCCGACGCTGGAGACGAAGCGCGTGCCGGGTCTTTTTCTGGCCGGGCAGATCAACGGCACGACCGGCTATGAAGAGGCTGCGGCGCAGGGTCTGGTGGCCGGGCTGAATGCCGCGCGACGCGCGGGTGGCGGTGACGGCATCATCTTCGACCGCGCGGAAGCCTATCTCGGCGTGATGATCGACGACCTCGTGACGCGCGGCGTCAGCGAGCCGTATCGGATGTTCACCTCGCGCGCCGAATATCGCCTTACCTTGCGCGCGGACAACGCGGACCAGCGCCTTACCCGGCGCGGTATCGCGATCGGCTGTGTCGGGACCGAACGTAGTAAACAATTCCTTAACAAAAGCGGCGGGCTCGAAGCGGCGCGCGCCTGGGCGCAGTTGGTGTCCGTGACGCCCAGCGAGGCCAATCGATTCGGACTCGTTTTGAATCAGGATGGCCAGCGGCGGAGCGCCTATCAGTTGCTTTCCTATCCGCAGATCGACGTGACGGTGCTGGCGCGGATCTGGCGGGAGGCCGCGGCGATCGACCCGAAGATCGCGGCGCAGCTCGAGACCGACGCGAAGTACGCGGTCTATGTCACGCGCCAGGCCGAAGACGTCGAACGCTTTCGGCGCGACGAGGCGCTCCCCCTGCCCGACGCGCTCGACTATGCGGCGATCCCCGGTCTCTCCAACGAGCTTCGGCAGAAGCTTGCGGCGGCCCGTCCGCGCACCGTCGGTCAGGCCGATCGCATCGAGGGCATGACGCCGGCCGCACTTGCGCTTGTTGCGCTTCACGCGCGCCGCGCCGGATAATCGTCGTGGCCGATCCGGCGCAAGACCGGGCGAAGGCGTTAACACTCGTGCCCGTTTCACATGAAACGGAATCGCGGCTCGACCTGTTCGTGAATCTATTCCTGCGCTGGCAGAAGGCCGTGCAGCTCGTCGCGCCGTCCACGTTGCCGAAGCTGTGGACCCGGCACATCGCTGACAGTCTTCAGCTCATCGCGCATGCACCGGACGCGAAGACCTGGGTCGATCTTGGAACAGGCGGAGGGTTTCCCGGCCTCATCGTCGCCATCGCAATTACGGATCGGCCGGACACCAGGGTGCATCTGATCGAGAGCGACACGAGAAAGGCCGCGTTCCTGCGCGAGGCGGCGCGAATCACCGGGACGCCCGCCATTGTCCATAACGAGCGGATCGAGACGGCGGCGGAACAGATCGGGCGGGTCGACGTGGTGACGGCGCGGGCGCTCGCACCCTTGGATCGACAGCTCTCGCTCGCCAGCCCCCTGCTAAGTGCCGGCGCGTGCGGGGTTTTTCTTAAAGGACAAGATGTTGATAGCGAATTGACCGAAGCCGCTAAATCTTGGAGTATCGATTTCTCGATCCGCCCCAGCCTGACCGATCCCGGTGGCCGGATCGTCCTCGTCAACCGGGCCCAGCCCTTAGGCAAGCGTTAACCATGATCGCAAATCCCAAGGCTCCCAACCGCCCCCGGGTGCTCGCCATCGCCAACCAGAAGGGCGGTGTCGGCAAGACGACGACAGCCATCAATCTCGGCACGGCGCTGGCCGCCATCGACGAGCGCGTCCTGATCGTCGACCTCGATCCGCAGGGCAACGCTTCGACCGGACTCGGCATCGACCACAAGAGCCGCAAGATCTCGACCTACGACGCGCTGCTCGGCGCGGCCACCCTCGCCCAGACCATACGCGAGACCGCCGTCCCTCACCTTCACATCGCGCCGTCGACCGTCGATCTCTCCGGCTTCGATCTGGAAATTTCGACAGCGAGCGACCGCGCGTTTCGTCTGCGCAACGCGATCGCGACGCTCGACCGGCCGACGTGCGATGCGGACGGAAAAATTTCCGACGACGGCTACAGCTACGCGCTGGTCGATTGTCCGCCGTCGCTGAACTTGCTCACCATCAATGCGATGGCGGCGGCCGACGCGATTCTCGTGCCGCTGCAGTGCGAGTTCTTCGCACTCGAAGGATTGTCGCAACTGCTGAAAACAGTCGAGGAAGTAAAGCGCAGCCTCAATCCGGCTCTGTCGATCCATGGCGTCGTGCTCACCATGTACGACGCGCGCAACAATCTCTCCGATCAGGTTGTCGCCGACGTGCGGCAATTCATGGGCGAGAAAGTTTATGAGACGGTGATCCCGCGCAATGTTCGTGTGTCGGAAGCGCCGTCCTACGGCAAGCCGGTGCTGCTCTACGACTTCAAGTGTGTCGGCAGCCAGGCCTATCTGAAGCTCGCTTCGGAAATCGTACAACGCGAGCGCTCGCTGGCGGCGGCATGACTGCAACCTGCGGCGACCGGGCGAATACCCAACCAGTGAATGGAGTTGAACGTTGACCAAGGCGGAAGAAGCGCCCCGATCGCGGTTGGGCAGAGGCCTCGCGGCACTCATTGGTGACGCGGGTGACGAAGGCGCGGCCATCGAGCGCGCACGCGGCCAGCGCCGCGTGCCGGTCGAGTTTCTCAGACCGAACCCGCGCAACCCGCGCCGGCATTTCAACGACATGGAGCTCGACGAGCTGTCCACGTCGATCCGCGCCAAGGGAATTTTGCAGCCGATTTTGGTGCGTGCCGTCTCTGGCACGCCGGACGCCTACGAGATCATCGCGGGCGAACGGCGGTGGCGCGCGGCGCAGCGGGCGGGGCTGCACGATGTGCCGGTGTTGCTCTTGGAGATCGGCGACAAGGAAGCGCTCGAGATCGCCATCATCGAGAACGTGCAGCGCGCGGACCTCAATCCGCTCGAAGAGGCGATGGGCTACGACTCGCTGATCGAGCAGTTCAGTTACGCGCAGGCCGATCTCGCGAAGATCGTGGGAAAAAGTCGCAGCCACATCGCGAACACGCTGCGGCTGATGAAATTGCCCGACAGCGTGAAGCGCTACCTTGCCGAAGGGAAGCTGACGGCGGGCCACGCGCGCGCGTTGCTTGCGAGCGATAACCCGGAAGCGCTCGCGCGGCAGATCATCGAGAAAGGACTGAACGTCCGCGATGTCGAAGCGCTCGCGGGCGCGCAGGCCGAGGCGAGGGGCAAGACGGCGAAGCGACGGCCGCGCGGCGCGAAGAGTGCCGACGTGCGCGCGCTCGAACGCAAGCTCACCGAAATTCTTGGGCTCCAAGTAGAGATCAATCACCGTGCTTCGGGCGGCGATTTGCGTATCCGCTACCGGACGCTTGAGCAGCTCGATGCGGTGTGCCGGAAGCTCGGGGTAAGGCACTGACGTCTCAGCCTCGCGCCTCCTTATTTTATCTGTCATCCCGGCCGAGCCAACGGGTCCGCGCGAAGCGCGGCCCGATGACAGGCTCCGCGAGAGCCGGGATTCAGGAACACGCAAGCTGATGGTCCTGGATCCCGGGTCTGCAGCGCACCGCTTCGCGGTGCGCTGCGCCCGGGATGACACATGATTAAGGCCGGCGGCCGCTACAGTTCAGCGCCGCCGCCGTGCGCCCTTGGCGAGCGCCAGAATTTCACGCTCTGCGATCGGGTCGGCCAGCTCCGCGGAGCGGCGGGAGGCGAGGAGGGCGGCGCCCAGTGCGGCCAGCGTGCGCTCCAGCTCGCCCGGTCCGAAGCGGTTCAGCGCGCGCTCGAAATAGGGCTGCCGCTTGAAGTGAATGCGCTGTTGCGGCTCGCGTACGAGACTTGCCGGCCGCTCGCCGCGTTCAACACGCAGGCTCAGGCGGTGCAATGCCGCCACTTGCCGGATCGCAGCTCCGATCACGACACTGGATGGAATGCCCGCCGCGCGCGTCTTGGCAAACGAAACCAGAGCTTCATCGGCATCGCCGGCGGCTGCGGCATCGACCGTATCGTCCAGCGCAAGACCCGAGCTGTCGGCGATAGCCGCAATCACATCGCCGTAGCCGACCCGCTTCTTGTCGCCCGCGTACAGAATTAACTTGTCGATCTCGGAACGTGAGGCCATGCGGTCGCCGCCGAGCAAGCCGGCGAGCACCTGGCGCGCATCGCGATCGATCTCGATTCCGGCGGCGCGCAGGCTTGAATCGATCAGGCCCGCAATCGCGCGGTCGTCATCCTCATAGCAGGGGAGCGCGGCGGCGCTGTTCGCAGACTCAACCATCTTTCGAAGCGGTGCGCCCTTCTTGAGGTCGCCGGCTTCGATCACGATCAGCGCATCCTGCGGCGGATCGGCAAGAATAGCCTCGAGCGACTCCGCGAATGAGCGCCCGCCGGCGCGCACATGCACAATGCGCTTACCGCCAAACAAGCCGATCGCGCGCGCCTCATCGGCGAGGCGGCCGGGATCGGAGGCAAGCAGATCGCCTTCAAGCGTCACGGTCGAGAACGGATCGGAGAGGTCGGCGCCGCCGGCCTTCAGCAGCGCACGGGCGTGTTCGCGCACGAGGCCGAGGTCGGGACCGTAGACAAGAATGACGGTGTGACGCGGATTGGGGCGGGCGACGTAGGCGTCGACGTCCCTGGCGGCGACCGCGGTCACGACGCCGTCAGGTGCGCGTGAGGAAGTAGGAAGCGAGCCGCGACCGGATCTGGTCGGCGGCAACCTTGGCGGCGCGGTTCTCTGCGTCGCGCTTAGCGCGCATATTGGCGAAGAGCTGCCCGCCGGTGTCGATCGATACGCGCGCGATCGCCGTCTCGGTCAGCACGATCCGATCCTGCACGATGTCGTGCAGCTTGTAGGTGATGTCGAAGGCAATCATCTGCGCGGCCGCACGGCCGGATTGCCGGTCGATCACCGGGCTGAACGAACTGATATTGGCGACGAGCGTCAGGCGGTACGGCGCGCCGTCGCGATTGCCCTGGCCGCCGGTGAGCTCATAGATGAGGTCGTTGCGCAGCTCGTTGCCGATGCGGCCCTGAATCGATGCCACGTCGACGTCGCGCAGCGCCTGATTGAGCGAAGGGCCGCTGCCCTGCAACGGTGTCTCGGCATACATCGGCTGAAACTGGCAGCCGGCGAGGACAGCCGACAGCAACACGGCCGCCAGCGAAATTCCCCAAGAGTTCTTGCCTGCGCGCTCAACCCACGACATTCACAATCCTCTGCGGCACCACAATGATACGCTTCGGTGCGCGGCCCTCAAGGGCGCGCTGCACCGGCTCCAGCGCCAGCACGGCGGCTTCTACTTCCGCGTTTCCGGCTTCGCGCGCAACCGTCACATCGGCGCGCTTCTTGCCGTTGACCTGCACGGGAAGGGTAATCGACTCCTCCACCAGGAGGCTGCTTTCAAGGGCCGGCCAGGGCTCCTCGGCGACCAGATTCTTGTGGCCGAGCATCACCCAGCATTCCTCGGCAAGGTGCGGCATCATCGGCTCGGTCAGGCGGACGAGAATGTTGCCGGCTTCGCGGAAGGCGCTCGCGAGATCGGCGGCAATGGACTTTGCCGCGCGGGCGTCGGCGATGGCAGAGCCGAGCGAATTTGCGAGCTCATAAATCTGCGCGACGGCGCGATTAAAGCGGAGGCGCTCTATGTCTTCGCTGACACGCGCAAGAGCCGAATGGGCGCTCTTACGGACAGCAAGCGCCTCGGCGCCGGGCGCGGCAGGCACAGGCGTGCCGACGGGCGCGGCCAACTCGGCCAACTCTCCGGTCAGGCGATAGAGGCGCTGCACGAAGCGATGCGCGCCCTGTACGCCGTCCTCGGTCCAGATCACATCGCGCTCCGGCGGGCTGTCCGACAACATGAACCAGCGAGCGGTATCGGCCCCGTAGGACGAAAGTATGTCGTCGGGATCGACGGTATTCCGCTTGGATTTCGACATTTTTTCGATGGGGCCGATGGCGACTTCCTCGCCGCCCGCAAGCAGATAGGCGCGGCGCTTCTCGCCTTCGCTTTCGATGCGGACCTCGGCCGGCTGCACGAAGGCACCGTCCTTTTTCTCGTAGGTCTCGTGGACGACCATGCCCTGCGTGAAGAGGCCCTTGAACGGCTCGTCGATATTGGCGTGCCCGGTCGCCTTCATCGCGCGCGTGAAGAAGCGCGAATAGAGCAGGTGCAAAATCGCGTGCTCGACGCCGCCGATATATTGATCGACCGGCATCCAGTAGTCCGCGGCCTTCTTGTCGGTCGGCGCGTCTTCGATCCACGGATTGGTGAAGCGCAGGAAGTACCAGGACGAGTCGACGAAGGTATCCATGGTGTCGGTCTCGCGCCGCGCGGGCTTGCCGCAGACCGGGCAGGGGACGTGCTTCCAGGTCGGGTGACGGTCGAGCGGGTTGCCCGGACGGTCGAACTCGATGTCGTCGGGCAACACGACCGGCAAATCCTTCGCCGGCACCGCGCCGTGCTCGTCGCAATGGATGACCGGAATCGGGCAGCCCCAGTAGCGCTGGCGTGAGATGCCCCAGTCGCGCAGGCGGAACTGCACCTGGCGCTGCGCGACCGGACGATTGCCGCGCGTCTCCTTCTCAAGCCGGCGCGCGACTTCTTCCTTCGCCTGCTCGACGGTCATGCCGTCGAGAAAGCGGGAATTCGCGAGCTTGCCGTCCTCGACATAAGCCTCGTTGCCGACCTCGAAGGTTTTCGGGTCGACGCCATCGGGCACGACGACGGGCAGAACAGGCAGGCCGTATTTGCGCGCGAAATCGAGGTCGCGCTGGTCGTGCGCGGGGCAGCCGAAAATCGCGCCGGTGCCGTAATCCATCAGCACGAAATTCGCGATGTAGACCGGCAGTTCCCATTTTTCGTCGAAGGGGTGCTTCGCGCGCAGACCGGTGTCGAAGCCGAGCTTCTCCGCCTTTTCGATGGCTTCCTGCGCGGTACCGATGCGCTTGCATTCCTCGATGAAGGCGGCGGCTTTCGGGTTGTGAGCGGCGATCGTCTTTGCCAGCGGATGATCGGGCGAGATCGCAACGAAAGACGCGCCGAAGAGCGTGTCGTGGCGCGTCGTGAAGACTTCGACTTCGCCGTGTTCGCCTTCGGGTTTCGCGAGCATGAAGCGGCAGAGCAGGCCCTCGGAGCGGCCGATCCAGTTCTTCTGCATCAGCCGGACTTTCTCCGGCCAGCGGTCGAGCGTGTCGAGCGCGGTCAGCAGGTCTTCCGAATAGTTCGTGATCTTGAAGAACCACTGGGTCAGCTCGCGCTGCTCGACCTCGGCGCCGGAGCGCCAGCCGCGTCCGTCGATCACCTGCTCGTTCGCGAGCACGGTCTGATCGACCGGGTCCCAGTTTACTTTCGAGGTCTTGCGCTCGACGAGGCCCGCTTTCCAGAAATCCAGAAACATCCTCTGCTGGTGGCGGTAGTAACTCGGATCGCAGGTCGCGACTTCGCGACTCCAGTCGAGCGACAGGCCCATCGACTTGAGCTGCTTCCTCATCGTGCCGATGTTTTCGTAGGTCCACTTTTTCGGGTGGACCTTGTTCTGCATCGCCGCGTTCTCGGCGGGCATGCCGAAGGCGTCCCAGCCCATGGGATGCAGCACATTGTGTCCGCGCGCGCGCATGTAGCGCGCGACCACGTCGCCCATCGTGTAGTTGCGGACGTGGCCCATATGGATGCGCCCCGACGGATAGGGGAACATCTCGAGCACATAATATTTTGGGCGCGGGTCGTCGTTCGAGGTCTTGAAGATCTCGCGCTCGTCCCAGGTGCGCTGCCAGCGCGGCTCGGCCTCGCGGGCGTTGTAGCGTTCGCTTTTCATGAGTTCTGCTGAAGTGGGGCTGGATTTGACTAGGACAACAAAAGGCCTCACGGGTCAACGGGTTGCGACTTTATCATCGTCGTCCCGGCCGAGGCTGAAAGCCGAGAGCCGGGACCGGCCTGCGTTAATCTCCAAACGGTCCCGGATCGCCGCTGCGCGGCGTCCGGGACGACGCTAGAGGTAGGAGCCGATTGTGGCGGAAGGCCAAGGCGCGGTTGAACGGCTCGCGTCAGTCAGGACGCAGATCGCCGAGGCCTGCCGGGACGCCGGGCGCGAGAGCGACAGCGTGACGCTCGTGGCTGTCGGCAAGACGTTCGACGCCGACGCGATCCGGCCGCTGTTGGCCGCGGGCCAGCGCGTGTTCGGCGAAAATCGCGTGCAGGAAGCCAAGGCAAAGTGGCCCGCACTGAAGGCGGAATTTCCCGGCGTTGAGTTGCATCTCATCGGCCCGCTGCAAACCAACAAGGTGAAAGACGCCATCGAGTTGTTTGATGTCATCCAGACGGTCGACCGTCCTTCGCTCGCGGCGGAATTGGCGAGGGCCGCTGTGAAGAGCGGCGGGAAGCTGCCGCGTCTATTCGTGCAGGTGAACACGGGCGAAGAGCCGCAGAAGGCAGGCGTATCGCCCGGCGAGGCAGACGACTTCCTGCGCCGCTGCAAGTCGGACTACGGCCTCACGGTCGAGGGCCTCATGTGCATTCCGCCCGCGGACGAGGCGCCGGCGCCGCATTTCGCGCTCACCGCGAAGATCGCCAAGCGCAACGGGCTGGGGCTGCTGTCCATGGGGATGAGCGCGGATTTCCTGAACGCCGTCGCGTTCGGCGCGACGCATGTGCGCGTCGGCAGCGCGATCTTCGGCGAGCGCGCCGCGGGGGCGTAAGCGCTACGGGAACACGCAGTTCGGTGCGGTGGTGAAGGAGACGGTGCCGGTCGCCGTGCCGTCGCCGCCGCAACGGGCGAAGGGCGTCGAGACATCGATGTTTCCTGTCGAGCCGGCGGTCACAAAGGCCGAGTTGTTGAGGGCGAATATGCCGAAGCCGTCGATGACCGGGCCGAATGTGTTGTTGGCGACCGTGAGATCGGTGCTGCCCGACACAACCAGGCCGGAGGAGCTAAGTCCCGTTGCCTGAATCGTGTTGCCGGTCAGGGTGAAATTGTTGCTGGTGGCCAGAACGACCGAGTCCGCAACCGCGGTCACCGTGTTTCCGGTCGCGCTGGCATTGGCGGCGTTGAAGAAATGCAGCGCCCGAGCTCCGACGCCAATGGCCGTGACCGTGTTGTTGGTCAGGCTCGTGCCGGTGTTGTCCTGAACCTGGATGCCGTGACTAGACGCGCCGGCCGTCGTGATCGTATTGCCGATCAGGCGTGTATTGTCCGAGTCCTGATGAATATAGATGCCAAAGTTCGAGCTGGCCGGCGTGCTGGCAGGCAACGGCGTCGAGATGGTGTTGCCGAAGGCGGTCGCTCCTGCGGAGAAGACCGAGTAAATGCCGTAGCCGCCATTGTCGGCATTGTTTACGAGCGTTAGCCCACCGACGACGCTATTCGGGGCGCCGGCCAGCGTGATGAGCCCGACGCCGCCGCCAAATGTTCCGGCCAGGCTGCCGGCGGCGCCCGGAGCGGTGAAGGTGACCTGTTTGCCTGAAACCGCGCCTTCAAGCGGCAATTGCGCGCCGCCACCGAGCAGCGTCTGGTTGGCTTTCGGCTGGGTCGTGGTCGCAACGGCGAAGGCGCCATTGGCAATGATGATGCTGCCGTCGTTATTTGCCGCAATCGCGGCAAGGAGCGCCGCCTGCCCGCCGGCGGCGTCCACCTGCACCACGTCCGTGACCGTCTCATTATTATAGACGTTGATCGCTGCTTCGCGCGTTTCGGTCGTCGCGCCCTTGCTGCCCTGTCCCGCCACGATGTCGACGTCGCGCACGACGCGTTCGGTCATGCGGCTCTCTTGCGGCGACAGGCGGCGCGCGGAGCGCTCGACCGGCTGCAGCGGAATGCGCAGCCGCGCGACGGCAAAGGCGTTGGTGCCGCGCACATCGTCGTGCTGCACTTCCGCGCCGAGCGTCAGGCGCGAGCCGGCCCAGGGACCGGACGGCTGCTCGAAGGACAATTCAACGCGCCCGCGCGGGCCGGCGATGTCTCGGATGAATCCTTCGCCGTCGAACCAGAAGCCACCGCCGTAAGCGCGGACCTGCGTGACGCTGTCGACCGGGAACACCGGCAGCCGCCAGCCGATCTCGGCGTCGAAGCCGCGCAACGCGCGCTCGACGAAGCCGCCGCCCGGCGTCACAATCTCGATGGTGCCGTTCGCAAATTCGGCGAACGGCGTACCGCCCGCGCCCCCGATACCGTGCTCGCGCTTGCCGAACGGCAGATAGCCGTTCACGCGCAGGTCGAAATCCGCCGAGAGCAATTCGGTACCGAGCGTCGCCTGCTGAAAGAAGCTGCCGTGGCCGGTGCGGCGCGCGTCGTAATAACCGTAGACGCCGGCGTTCCAGCCGCTCGGCAGCATGTGACGCAGACCGAATCCGAAATTGCCTTCACGGCTATCCTGATCGTCGAGCCGTCCGCGAATGTCGGTGAAGAAAAGCGAGGTCGGGCTTTGCCACAGCGGCGCGAACAAGCCGATATCGCCGAGCGATCGGCGGTTGCCCCATTTGCCTTCGAGGTCGAGATGCGCGCCCCATTTGGGCGCGTCAGCCGGGCCGGCGCTCTTCAGCGCGCGAGGTGCGGCATCGGCCGCGAGGGCGGCTGAGGGCGTCAGGCTCGTCGCAGCCAGGAGCGCCGCAAAAAATGTAGCAGCAACAGTATGTTGAGTATGAGTCATGGCCCCGCCCCGGAAAACATGCGGACATTGCCGCATATTTCATGGCTATACAAGCAAATCTCCGGCAATTTTCCGATAAGTCCGGCTATATTGCGTTTCCGCAACAGGATCGGCGCTACGGGCCGGCTGCTTTCCGGCCATTCGCACTCCGTAGCGTTTGCCGGATGGCCGCGGCGAGGGGCGGGTTCTATGGTTTCGGGGGAATCGGAATGGAGCGGTCACGCCGGGCAACAAGCGGCGTGAGCTTCGGGAGCGGCATCCGGTGGCGGGATTCGACGACATCGACCGGCAACTTCTGGCCTTGCTCCAGGAGAACGACCGGCGCTCGCTTGCCGAGCTAAGCGCCGAGATCGGTGCTGCCCAGTCAACCCTCAATGACCGGATCAAGCGGCTGGTGAGCCAGGGCGTCCTCGCCGGCTTCCATGCGCGCGTCGGTCCCGAGGCGGTCGGGCTCAACCTGCTCGCCTTCATCTTCGTCGGGTGGAGCGATCCGAAGGTCGAGGCCATCTTCCTAAAGAAGATCAAGGCGTCGCCCGATGTGCTCGAATGTCATCATGTCACCGGCGCGTGGAATTATCTCATGAAGGTGCGGGTCGGCACGACGCGCGACCTCGAGCGCTTCCTCGCCGAAACAGTGAAGACAGTCAGCGGCGTTCAACGCACCGAGACGGTGATCGTGCTTTCATCGGCGAAGGAAACCTGGGCGCTTGAGCCGCCCAGGTAGCGAGTAGCTTCAGCCAATCGCAATCGAACTTCCGGCCGACAGGCTCGGTAGCAGCCGCTGCAAGTCCGCGCGCTTCATCGCGACACAGCCCGCCGTCGGTGCGAAGCCCGGACGTGCGACATGGATGAAGACGGCGCTGCCGCGCTTGCGGACACGCGGGCGCGTGTTGTGATCGATCTCAATAATGAAATCGTAGAGACCGTCGTCGCGCCGGAGACGGTCGCCCGGCGATGACGGCGAGAGCTTGATCGCACGGTTGTAGCGCCGGTCGCGCGGGTCCTCGCACCAGCCATCGTCGGGACGAATGGCTCGGACCGGCAACTGTGTCTGCGGGCGGGGGGCGCGGTCGGCGCGCCACCAGAGCCGCAGCATCCGAAAACAGCCGCGCGGGGTCGCGCCATCGCCTTCGAACTTGTTGGCCCGGATTCCACCGCGGCCCAGCGCCACGGGAATGGTATGGCCGCGAAACCGCAAAATGCCCTGTGTTCGGGTGCCGGGCCGGGCCACGACAAAAACAGCGAAGGGGCCTTGTAATCGCCGCTTTCGCTTCACATTTCGGATAGGAATTGTTGCACGCACTTGTAGGCGTTTCCCCTGTGGTTTAGGCCCGGCTCCCCTCATCCGAGCCGTCCCGTGTTTTGTTGTAGAGTCGTCCGTCCGTATTGAGGTTGCAATGGCCAACGCGCGCAAAATTCTTCTGGTCGATGACGACGCCGAACTGCGCGATGCGCTCGTGGAGCAGCTCGCGCTCCACCAGGAATTTGAAACAAACGCCGTCGAATCGGCACAGGCCGCACTTGAGGAAGCAAAGTCCGGTCACGTCGATCTCGTGCTGATGGATGTCGGCCTCCCCGACATGGACGGCCGGGACGCCGTGCGCGTGCTGCGAAAAAACGGCTTCAAGGCGCCGGTCATCATGCTGACCGGCCACGACACGGACTCCGATACGATCCTCGGGTTAGAGGCCGGCGCCAACGACTATGTGCCGAAGCCGTTCCGTTTCGCCGTGCTGCTTGCGCGCATCCGCGCGCAGTTGCGCAGTCACGAGGCGAGCGAGGACGCGATCTTTCCGATCGGTCCGTACAGCTTCCGGCCGGGCGCGAAGCTCCTGGTCAACGAGAAGGGATCGAAGATTCGTCTCACGGACAAGGAGACGGCGATCCTGCGATACCTCTACCGCGCCGGGCAGCGGCCGGTGTCGCGCGAAATCCTGTTGCAGGAAGTCTGGGGATACAATTCGGGCGTGACCACACACACGCTCGAAACTCACATCTACCGGCTGCGCCAGAAGATCGAGCAGGACCCCGCGAGCGCGGCGCTCTTGGTGACGGAAGCCGGCGGCTATAAGCTCGTGCCGTAATGGCGCTCGACGACGACATCATTTTCCTGAGCCGCATCGCAACCTTCCGGGTCCTCGGCCGGGAGGCCATGCGCATTCTCGCGATCAGCGCGCAGTCCGTCGAAATGCTCGGCGGCGAGCAGCTCTTCGAGGAAGGGGAGCCCGCGGACGGCGGTTATATCGTTGTCAGCGGCGCGGTCGAGCTGAAGAGCGTCGCGGAGGGCCGGACCGGCAGCACGGTGGCGCGCTCGGGGACGCTCATCGGCGAGACGGCGATGATCGTCGACACGATGCGGCCGGCGACGGCCACGATGCTCGAGCGCACGACGCTCCTTCGCATTCCCCGCAGCGTATTTCTGCGTACGCTGGAAGGCGAGCCGGGGGCCGCCGTGTCGCTGCGTGACATGATGCAGCAACGGCTCAAGTCGACGCTGGACGATCTCGATATCGTCACGCCGCTCTTTGTCGAGCCGGCATGCGAAGAAGAAACGCCGCGCGACAACTAAAGATCGAAGGTCGCGATCACCGGAACGTGGTCGGAAGGGCGTGCCCAGCCGCGCGCGCCGCGCAATACGCGCATCTCGCGTCCAGCACCCGCGAGCGCGGGGCTCGTCCAGATATGATCGAGCCGCCGCCCGCGATCCGATGCCACCCAATCCTGCGCGCGATAACTCCACCATGTATAGAGTTTCTCGGTGTCGGGCACGAAGCCGCGCATCATGTCGATCCAGCCGCCGGCCTTTTGCACCGCGCCGAATTTTTCAACTTCGATCGGGGTGTGGCTTACCACCCGGAGCATTTGCTTGTGGCTCCAGACGTCGTGTTCAAGCGGTGCGACGTTCAGGTCCCCGACGAGGATCGAGCGCCCGCCGCCGATGGAGTCGAGGCAGGCGGAGTAACTCTTCAGTTCGTCGAGGAAATCGAGCTTGTGGGCGAATTTCGGATTGATCTTCCGGTCGGGCTCATCGCCGCCCGCGGGGATATAGAAGTTGTGAATGGCCAGGGGCTTTGAAAGGCCCGCGTCACCGTCGAGTACCGCGGAAACATGCCGCGCATCCTGCTTGCCGCAGAAGCTGTCGCGGCCCGATTTCGAAAACGGCTGTTTCGAGACGATGGCAACGCCGTGATAGCCCTTCTGGCCATGCACGGCGATGTGCTCGTAGCCGAGCTTGCGAAAGTCCTTGTACGGAAAATTCTCGTCGGGGCACTTCGTTTCCTGCAAGCACAGCACGTCGGGCGCGTGCTTCTTCAGAAAGTAGCGCACGATGGGCATGCGCAGCCGAACGGAATTGATGTTCCAGGTCGCGACGGAGAGTTTCATATGGACGGAAGACTTAGTGCGCCTTCAGTCCCGCCGCAACGTGTAATCGATCTTGAAGAGCGACGGATCGGGCCGCTTTTTCGCGTCCACATTGAAGATCGCGATGGTGGTGTCGTAGCCCTGCGGGTCGGTGATCGTCCATTGCTTCAGCTCGGTATCCTTCGCGCCGAACATGAGCATCAGCTTATGCGTGCCGACGAGCGGATGCTTTTCTTCGATCGTGACATTGATGAAGAGGTCGTCCTGGTGGACGCCGACGACCTTGGTGTCCTTCAGGAGGTCGAGCTTCTCGGCCAGCAGAAACCGCAGCGGTGTTTGTGAGAGCGGATAGAGGTCCTGGGTCGCCAGCTTGCGGTCGCGCACGACGACGGAGCTGCCGTCGGAGATCAGTTCGACCGGGCTTGGCGCGTCGTAATCGAAGCGCATCTTGCCCGGCTTCTGCAAATAGAAGTCGCCCTCAAGACGGCTGCGATCGGGGCCGACTTGCACGAAATTGCCGACAAGACTCGTGACGGAATTGAAATAGCTGTTCACGCGCTCGACGGTCTGGCGCTGTGCGGCGTTGAGCGCGCCGGGAACGGCGGGATCGACGCGGGCGACCGTGGTCGGCGGTTGAGTCGCGGCCGTGGGCACCGCGGCCTTGGGCGCGGTCGAGAGTGAAGCCACGGCCGCGCCTTCCTTGGGCAGCGGCGGCAAGGGTGGCATCGGCACGATTGCCGGCATGATGACGGCTTGCGTTGCCTGAGCCGGCGCGGGCTGCGCCGGCTGGAAGCCCTGCGGCTGCGGCTGCACGGGTCCCTGCTGAAAGCCGGTCTGCTGCGCGTGCAGTGGGCTCGCGGCCGACAAAAGAATGGCTCCCGCGAGGGCCGCGATCGAACCATTGGCAAGGCGTGACATGCTCATCTCCGGGAACCGTTCGTCCCGCGTTTCAAGCTTCGCCTAGAAGCAAGCTATGGCGATTTGGCGACGGGGAAAACAAGGTTCAATAGGCCTCTTCCCGGCCTTCGACCAGAATCTCGCGCTTTCCGGCATGGTTGGCGGGTCCGACGACCCCCTCCTTTTCCATGCGCTCGATGATGGACGCGGCGCGATTATAGCCGATTTGCAGGCGGCGCTGGACATAACTCGTCGATGCCTTGCGGTCGCGGAGCACGATCTGGACGGCCTTTTGATAGAGGTCGGCGCCCTCGCCCTCGCCAAAGGCGCCCTTGTCGAAAACGGAACCGCCGTCCTCGCTCAGCTCGTCGGGCTCCGCGGTGACCGCTTCGAGATACTCCGGCGTGCCCTGCTCCTTGAGGTGATCGACAACGCGCTCGACCTCGCGGTCGGCGACGAAAGGTCCGTGGACGCGCGAGATGCGTCCGCCGCCCGCCATGTAGAGCATATCGCCCTGGCCGAGGAGCTGTTCGGCGCCCTGCTCACCAAGGATGGTACGGCTGTCGATCTTCGACGTAACCTGGAAGGAGATGCGGGTCGGGAAGTTCGCCTTGATCGTGCCGGTGATGACGTCGACCGACGGACGTTGCGTCGCGAGGATGACGTGAATGCCGGCGGCGCGCGCCATCTGCGCGAGACGCTGGATCGCGCCTTCGATGTCCTTGCCGGCGACCATCATCAGGTCGGCCATCTCGTCGACGACAACGACGATGAAGGGCAGTGCTTCGAGATCCATCTCCTGCTTTTCGTAGATCGCTTCGCCGGTATCCTTGTCGAAGCCGGTCTGCACCGTGCGCGTGATCACTTCGCCTTTTTCCCGCGCTTCGGCGACGCGTGCATTAAAGCCGTCGATGTTGCGCACCCCGAGCTTCGACATGCGCTTGTAGCGCTCTTCCATTTCGCGCACGGCCCATTTGAGCGCGATGATCGCCTTGCGCGGATCGGTGACGACCGGCGAGAGCAGATGCGGAATGCCGTCATAGACCGAGAGTTCGAGCATCTTCGGATCGATCAGGATGAGGCGGCATTCCTCGGGCCGGTGCTGGTAGAGGAGCGAGAGGATCATCGTGTTGATCGCGACCGACTTGCCCGAGCCCGTGGTGCCCGCGATCAGCAAATGCGGCATGCGCGCGAGATCGACGATCACCGGCTCGCCGCCGATGGTCTTGCCGAGGCAGAGCGGCAAATGCGCTTCGGTGCGGTCGAAGGCGGGCCCCGAGAGCATTTCGCGCAACACGACCTTGTCGCGGCGCGGGTTCGGCAATTCGATGCCGATGGCGTTGCGGCCCGGCACAACGGCGACGCGCGCCGACACCGCGCTCATGGAGCGCGCGATGTCGTCGGCGAGACCGATGACGCGCGACGACTTGATGCCGGGCGCGGGCTCGAGTTCATAGAGCGTGACGACGGGGCCGGGACGGACATTGACGATCTCGCCCTGCACGCCGAAATCCTTCAGCACGCCTTCGAGGCGGCGCGCGTTCTCGTCGAGCGCGGCCTGCGAGAGCGAAGGCCCCGCGGTCTTCGGTGCGGCGCCGAGGAGTTCGAGCGGCGGGTATTCCCAGCGACCGCGGCGCTTCTGCGGCTTGCGGCGCGTAGCGGGGCGCTCCGCGACTTCGTCTTCTTCCTCCTCGTCGTCGTATTCTTCCTCGTCGGTGGTCGCGGGGGATGCGCCGTTCAGGTTCGGCTCACGGCGCGGGACAAGCGGCACCTCGTCCTGATCGCGGCCGAACATCTCGCGCAGCGTCACGCGGACCGGCGCGCCGTGCCCGGCGAAGCGGGCCTTCAGTGCGAGAAAGCCGTGGAAGAGGGCGCCGATCGAGAAGCGGCGGCGCGGCTGCTCGCCGTCCTCTTCGAGCTCTTCCTCGTCCTCATATTCCTCGGGCTCGGCGAGGCCGAACCCGCAGGCCAGCGCCAGCGCGATGGTCGCGAAAACCAGAAACGTAACGCCGAAAACGATGCTGATTTCAGCGGTGAACCACGCGCCGAACAGGAAGTTCGGCACGCGCATGATGGCGTCGCCCAGCACGCCGCCAAGGCCCGCCGGCAACGGCCAACCGGCGGATGCAGGGAGGCAGGCAGCGGCGCCGGCCGCGAGGACCAGACCGAGAAGCCACGCGGCGAGGCGAATGCGCAGCCGGTAAACCGGACGATGCGTGATCACCTGCCAGCCAAAGACGCCGACCGGGAGCACAGCGGCAATCGAGGCGATGCCGAACATCTGCATCAGGAAATCGGATGCAATCGCGCCCGGATAACCGAGCCAGTTTTTCGGACGCAGGTCGACGGCGTGGCTCAGGCTCGGGTCCTTTACGGACCAGGTGGCGAGCGCCACCAGCAGCGCCAGGCACAGCACAACGACGCCGGTGCCGATCAGTTCGACCGCGCGCCGCCGCAACATGGCGACGAGGTCCTCGTGGAGGAAGCTGAAGGCGCGGGAGGAGGTCATGGGCATGGTGATCGTGTCCGCTTGTCTAAAATCTCAACCGGCGTGTTCGGCGAGACGATGCAGGGCCTGTTCGGTGGAAGCGAGGTCGTCAACGAGTGCGGCGCGCACATAGCCCGCGCCGGGATTGCTGCCGTCGGGCGCGGTGTGGCCGAGATAGCTTCCCGGCACGACACGCAGCCCGCGACTGCGCCAAAGTTCGCGCGCGGTGGCTTCGTCTCCGCCGAGCTCGTTCACATCGAGCCAGAGAAAAAAGCCGCCTTCGGGGCGGAAATAGCGATATCGCTTGCCGAGTATGCGATCGGCGAGATCGAACTTCGCACGATAGAGTCGGCGGTTCTCCGCGACATGCGCCTCGTCGCTGTAAGCGACGGCCGCGACTTCCTGGATCGGCACCGGCACTTGCGGCGCGGCGACATTGCGGAATTCCATGAAGGCGGTGAGGAAGTCGCCGTCGCCTGCCATGAAGCCGCAACGCAGGCCGGGCAGGCTCGAGCGCTTGGAGAGCGAGTTGAACGTGAGGACTCCGGTGAAGTCCCCGTCCGTCACTTCCAGCACGCCGGTCGGCGCGGCATCGCCGAGCCAGATCTCGGAATAGCATTCGTCGGCGAAGATCATCGCGCCCGCCGCCCGCGCGCGCTTCACAATGCGCGCGATTGTCTCGCGCGGCAGGACCGCACCTTGCGGATTGGCGGGCGAGCACAGATAGACCGCGACGGTGCGCGCGAGCAGCTCGTCGGGGACGGCGTCGTAGTCGGGCAGGAAATTCGTTGCGCGCGTCGCGGGGAGTGCAATGGGCTCGCAGCCGGCCGCGCGCGCGCCGGCGAAATACGCCATGTAAAAGGGGTTCGGCAGCAGGACTGCGGGATTGTCGCCGCGCTTCGCCGTGTAACTGCGCGCGGCAATCGCCGCGAGGAACAATCCTTCACGGCTGCCCGCGAGGACAATGACTTCGCGCTCGGGATCGACCGCGCGCGGGAGCTTGTAACGGCGGTTGAGCCAGTTCGCGACCGCGATGCGAAACGGCTCAATGCCGCGCGTCATCGGATAGCGGCCGAAGTCGCGCAGATGCTTCGTCAGGACCGGGCCTACGAAGTCCGGCATCGGATGATGCGGCTCCCCGACCGAAAGATTGATGGGCGTCTGGCCCGGCTCGATGCCGGTGAGCAGCTCGGTCAGGCGCACGAATCCGGAGCGGCCGCTGCTCGTCCCCTGACCGCCCGTTCCGGCGCGATTGCCGCCCGCCATGACCCTACCCGTACGCAAACTCACGGTTGACCATAGGAAGGGCGGGTAAAGGGTCGATTAACCATCGGTGTCAGGGAGTTACGTGGGACCTAAGAAAAAGCCCCGGCCGTGAGGCCGGGGCTCGGTTTGGGCTTCGGGAGGTTAGCTTTACTGCACCGACTCGCCGTGGAGGGCCACGTCGAGACCTTCCTCCTCCTCCTGCGGAGTGACCCGGAGGCCGATCACCGCCTTGATGATGAGAAGAATGACGGTGGTCGCGACCGCGCAGTAGATGATCGTCGCGGCCACGCCATAGACCTGCGTGAGGACGCTCGCGCCCTCCGCCGCCTCGGCGTTGACGATCGACGATGCGAATACGCCGGTCAGGATCGCGCCGATCAGACCGCCCACGCCGTGAATGCCGAAGACGTCGAGGCTGTCGTCGTAGCCCAGCGCCTTCTTGATGTGGACGGAGGCGATGTAGCAGCCGATGCCGGCGATCACGCCGATGGCGAGCGCACCGCCCGGAGCAACGAAGCCCGCGGCCGGCGTGATGGCGACGAGACCCGCGATCGCGCCGGAGAGGATGCCGAGGAGGCTCGGCTTCTTGATGACGATCCATTCGGCGATCATCCAGGCGAGCGCCGCACCCGCGGTCGCGATCTGGGTGTTCGCCATGGCGACGCCGGCGAGCGCGTTCGATGCGGCGGCGGAGCCGGCATTGAAGCCGAACCAGCCGACCCACAGAAGCGAGGCGCCGATGAGCGAGAAGGTGAGGTTATGCGGCGCCATCGCCGTCGTCCCGTAACCCTTGCGGGGCCCGAGGATGACGCAGGCGACGAGCGCGGCAATGCCCGAGTTGATGTGAACGACGGTGCCGCCGGCGAAGTCGAGCACGCCCGCTTCGCTGAGGAAGCCGCCGCCCCAGACCCAATGGCAGATCGGCGCATAGACCAGGACCAGCCAGAGGCCGGTGAACCAGAGCACGGCCGAGAACTTCATGCGCTCGGCGACCGCACCGAGGATGAGCGCCGGCGTGATGATCGCGAAGGTCATCTGGAACGTCCCGAAGACCCACTCGGGGATCGTGCCGGTGAGCGAATCCATTGTTATGCCCGAGAACAGCACCTTCCCGAAGCCGCCGAAATAGGCGTTCATCGCCTCGCTCGGGTTCGCATCGAAGGCGATCGAATAGCCCACGACAAACCACAGCACGGACATCAGGCAGCACACCGCAAACGACTGTGTGATGGTGGCGAGCACGTTCTTCTTGCGCACCATGCCGCCATAGAACAGGGCAAGGCCCGGAATCGTCATCATCAGCACGAGCACGGTGGATGTCAGCATCCAGGCCGTGTCGCCGGTGTCGAGTGTCGCGGCTGGCTCGGCCGCCGGCGCCGCTTCTTTCGCGGCCTCCTGGGCCAGCGAAGGTTCGATGGCGAACGCTGCCGCAAGCAGGGCGAGCAACGCCGCGCGAAGGAAATTGGTGGACGTCATGGGAGAGCACTCCGTCGCGTATCGATTGTTGTTTCGGGATTTAAAGGGCATCGGCGTCGGTCTCGCCGGTGCGGATGCGCACGGCGTGCTCGATCGGATAGACGAAGATTTTTCCGTCACCGATCTGGCCGGTCTTGGCGGCCCCGCTGATGGCCGCGATGACCTTCTTGACGAGGTCGGAGGCCACCGCGACCTCGATCTTGAGTTTGGGCAGGAAGTTCACGGCGTATTCGGCGCCGCGGTAAATCTCGGTGTGTCCCTTCTGCCGGCCGTACCCCTTCACCTCGGTGACGGTGAGGCCGTGAACGCCGATGCCGGTGAGGGCGTCGCGCACCTCCTCCAGCTTGAACGGCTTGATGATCGCCATAACTACTTTCATGAGTTTCCCCGCGAGATTCCGGCCGTGGCCCAGCGCCACCGCAGGATTTTCCAATGGGCTCGAGCCGCGAGAGATTCGGTGGATCGGAGCCCCCGGACCAAAGCCTGCGGCAGAGGATTCAAGCCGCGTGCCAAGGCCGCAGGCCTTTGAATCCAAATTGAATTTTCGGGAGCCGATGCCCGGCGAGGGGTGCGCCGCACATTGCGGCGTCAGTGCTGCCTAAATTACAGGCAGACGATCAAGAATGACTCAAGATTGGGCAACCGGCGCGTGCCGGACAAAGTAAAAAGCCGCGCGCACCGTGATTCGGTACGCGCGGCTTTCACATTCGAGACTTACTGGAGTGCTTCGCCGTGCTGTGTGACGTCGAGACCCATTCGCTCTGCGTCGGGGCTGACGCGCAGGCCGACGAGCAGGTCGATGACCTTCAACACGATGAAGGTGACGATGCCGCACCAGGCGACGGTCACCACAACGCCGATGAACTGCGTCTGGAGCTGCGCGGTATTGCCTTCGAGCAGGCCCGGCAAGCCGGCCGGGTTCGCCGTCGTGGCAGAGAGCGCGCCGACCGCAAAGATGCCGGTCGCCAGCGTGCCGAGCACGCCGCCGACGCCGTGAATGCCGAAGACGTCGAGCGAGTCGTCGTAGTTGAGCCGCTGCTTCAGCCAGGTGCAGGCCCAGAAGCAGACGATGCCCGCGACGCCGCCAATGACGACCGCATGCCACGGCAGCACGAAGCCGGACGCCGGCGTGATCGTGCCAAGGCCCGCAATGGCGCCGGAGAGAATGCCGAGCACCGACGGCTTGCCGCGCGTCCACCACTCGGCCGCCATCCAGGCGATCGCGCCCATGCTGGCGGCGATATGCGTCACCAGGATCGCCATGGTGCCGCGCCCGCCAGCGTCGAGCGCGGAGCCGCCGTTGAAGCCGAACCAGCCGACCCACAGAAGGCCGGTGCCGATCACGGCGAGCGACAGATCGAAGGGCGACATGTTCTCGGTGCCATAGCCGCGGCGATTACCGAGCACAAGACAGGCGACGAGACCGCCGACGCCGGCGTTAATGTGCACGACGGTGCCGCCCGCGAAATCCATCAGGCCCCACTCGCCGAGGAAACCGCCGCCCCAGACCCAATGCGCGATCGGCACGTAGACGAGGAAGAGCCAGAGAATGCAGAACAGCACGAAGGCCGAGAACTTCATGCGGTCCGCGATGGAGCCCGCGACGAGCGCGACGGTGATGATCGCGAAGGTCATCTGGAACGCAACGAACAGGCTCTCGGGAATCGTGCCCGCCAGATCGTTGACCGAATCCATCTCCATGCCCGCGAGCAGGAAGCGGTCGAGCGAGCCGATGACGGAGCCGCCGCCGACGAAGGTGAGGCTGTAGCCTGCGACCATCCAGAGCACCGAGACGATCATGACCGCCGCGAGACATTGCGCCATCACGCCAAGAACATGCTTCTTGCGCACCATGCCCGCATACAGGAGCGCGAGGCCGGGCATCGTCATCATCAGGACGAGCGCGGTCGCGACGGTGATCCATGCCGTGTCCGCTGCGTTGATGGCGGAGTCCTGCGCGAACGCGGGCGTCGCGAGCGCGGCTACTGCGAGCGCCAGTCCGCCGCACGAGAAGTGAGAGCGATTCATTATTCCCCCCAAGGATTGCGTGTCAGAGCGCGTTCGTGTCGGTTTCGCCGGTGCGGATGCGCACGGCATTTTCAATCGGCATGACGAAGATCTTGCCGTCGCCGATCTGGCCGGTCTTGGCCGCGGCGACGACGGTCTCAACGACCTTGGCGGCGCGATCGGACGGCACGGCGACTTCGATGCGCACCTTCGGCAGGAAGTTCACGGCGTATTCGGCGCCGCGATAAATTTCGGTGTGGCCTTTCTGACGGCCGTAACCCTTGACCTCGGTCACGGTCATGCCCTGCACGCCGATGGCCATCAGCGCATCGCGGACCTCTTCGAGCTTGAACGGCTTGATCACTGCGACGACGAGCTTCATTGCATCGATCCCCTTGCGTCGGCCCTATTGCTGGGATTACCGGCAGCCGGACTGCAAACGAAGAGCTGCCCAAGCGCGAAGTGCGCCCAGTGTGGAACATATCGGCAGCGTGATCAGAAATTAAGCGGCTCTCCTGCACGGAATTTGTGCAGCCAAGCCCAATCTGTAAGCAGCCAAACCGGGCTGCTCAGGCCTTCCGTTCGCGGATCAGGCCTTCCTGCGCGACGGAGGCAATCAACTGGCCGTCGCGGGAATAGATGAGACCGCGTGCGAGGCCGAGCGCGCTTTCGGCGTTCGGCGTGTCCTGCGCATAGAGCACCCACTCATCGGCGCGGAATGGGCGGTGAAACCAGAGCGCGTGATCGAGGCTCGCGCCCTGAATTTCCTTCTCGAACACCGTGCGGCCATGCGGGATGAGCGCGGAGTCGAGCAGCATCAGGTCCGAAGCGTAAGCGAGCACGCATTGGTGGATTGCGGGGTCGTCGGGCAGCGGCTTGGTCGAGCGCATCCAGACATTGAACTTCGGGTCGCGGTGGTCGCGCGAGAGATAGCGCTGGAACTCGACCGGGCGCATTTCGATCGGGCGCTCGCGCTCGTAATAGCGCCGCACGGCATCTGGCATGGTCGGTAGCACGCCTTTGCGGAATTCTTCCTCGCCCGGCAATTTCTCGGGCGGGGGAACGTCCGGCATCGACGACTGATGAGAGAAGCCGGCCTCGTCGCGATGGAAAGAGACCATCATGGAGAAGATCGCCTTGCCGTGCTGGATCGCCTTCACGCCGCGCGTGGTGAAGCTGCCGCCGTCGCGGATGCGGTCGACCTCATAAATGATCGGCACCTTCGGGTCGCCGGGCAGAATGAAGTAGGCATGCAGCGAATGTGCGGGGCGGTTCTCGACCGTGCGGGTCGCCGCGACGAGCGCCTGACCGATCACCTGGCCGCCAAAGACGCGCTGCCAGCCGACCTGCGGACTCATGCCGCGGTAGAGGTTCACTTCCAGCCGTTCGAGATCGAGGATTTCGAGCAGGGTCTCGACGGCGCCGGACATGAAAGCCTCAACGAAAGGTGGCGGGGACCAGCGAATTGCGCCGGGAAACGCGGTCCGTCAAGTGTGCCACGGACAGGCCACAGCACGATGCGATAGGGTACCGGCATGAACGAGAGGGCCGCCAAATTCAATGTGACGATCGCGGGCGCGGGCACTGCGGGGCTTGCGCTTGCCGTCGCGCTCGCGCGCGGGCTCGGCAAAGGCTTTGCGGTTGCCGTCTGCGATCCGGCGCTCAAGGGCAAGTTACCGTCCGACGACCGCGTGTCGGCCATTGCGGGCGGTGCGCGGCGACTGCTCACGGCGCTCGGTGTCTGGCAGCGGCTCGCGGGTCCGCTGCAGCCGATCGTGTCGATGGAGATTACCGACAGCCGGCTCGAAGACGCGGTGCGCCCGACATTCCTGTCGTTCGAGGGTGGCGACGGCGAACCCGCCGCGCACATGGTCGAGAATCGCGATGTGCTCGCGGTACTGGGCGCGGCCGCGAAGGAAGCCGGAGTCACATTCCTTCCGTCGGCGGTCGCGTCATTTGAGGCGAACGATGCCGGTGTTGAACTTGCGCTTGCGGGTGGCGCCGCCGTGCAGAGCCGCCTGCTCGTCGCCGCCGACGGCGCGCATTCGAAGCTGCGGCAGCAGGCCGGCATCAAGACGGTGAACTGGAGCTACGGCCAGTCGGGCATCGTCGCCACCATCGGCCACGAGCGCGAGCATCACGGCAAGGCCGTGCAGCATTTTCTCGCCGGCGGGCCGTTTGCGATCCTGCCGCTCGCGGGCAGGCAGTCGTCGATTGTATGGACCGAGCCGTCGGCCGAAGCCGAACGGCTGGTCAATCTTCCGGCGGAAGATTTTCACGCCGAGCTTGAACGGCGCTTCGGCTTGCAACTCGGCGAGATCGAAGTGTTGTCGAAGCCGCGCGCTTTTCCGCTCGGCTTTTCCATCGCGCGCAGTTTTGTGGCGGAGCGGCTCGCGCTGCTCGGCGACGCTGCCCATGTCATTCATCCGATTGCCGGACAAGGGCTCAATCTCGGCCTGCGCGACGTGGCGGCGCTCGCCGAAAGTATTGTCGAAGCGGCGCGGCTCGGGCTCGATCCGGGTGCCGCCGAAACGCTCGCGAAATACGAGCGCTGGCGGCGCTTCGATACGCTCGCCATGAGCTTCACGACCGACGCGCTGAACCGGCTGTTCTCGAACCGTTCGGATGCCCTCAAGCTTCTGCGCGATGTCGGGCTTGGCCTTGTGGATCGAGCACCGCCGTTGAAACAAATGTTCGCCAAAGAGGCGGCAGGGCTGACCGGCGAAGTGCCGAAGCTTCTGCGCGGAGAGGTCCTGTAACGATCATGTGCCGGTCGATCCGCGGATTTGTTCTCATCCTCGGTGTGCTGTTCGCTACGGCCGCGCAGGCACAGGACGACGCCCAGCGCGCGGCCATCGAGCGGCTGTTTCGGTCGCCGTCGATTTCTTCCTCCTGGTTCACGCCGGAATTCATTGCGACGGTTCCGGCGGACAAGCTCGCGGCGCTCATCAACGACTTGGAACGGCGTCACGGCCAGTTGCGCGAAGTGGCGCGCGACGGCGAGGGCTTCATGGCGCGGCTCGAACGCGCGCAGGTGCCGACGCGCATTGCGCTCGACAGCAAAGGCCGGATCGCGGGGTTACGGTTTGAAGCGGCGATTCCGGTGGGGAGCCTCGAAGATCAGCTCAACGCCATCGCGAAGCTGCCGGGGCAGACTTCGGCGCTGGTGATGACCGCGGGAAAGGTTCGCGCGGCGTATCGGCCGGAACTCGCGTTGGCCGTTGGCTCCGCCGCGAAACTCGCGATTGTGAAAGCGGTTGCGGACGCGGTCGCCGCGGGACGGCTCGCCTGGGATCTCGCCGTGCCGCTCGATGAAAAATGGCGCTCGCTGCCAACGGGCATCTTGCAGGACTGGCCCGCGGGGACACCCGTAACCGTGGCGACACTTGCGAGCCTGATGATCTCGATCAGCGACAACACGGCGACCGACGCGCTCGTTCATCTCGTGGGGCGCGAACGGATCGAGGCGCTGACGCCGCGCAATACGCCGTTCCTCACCACCCGCGAACTGTTCGTGCTGAAAGGCAAGGGCAACGACGTACTCCGCAACGAGTGGCGCGCGGCCGATGCGGCGCAGCGCCGGAAGCTGCTGGCGCGCATTGCCGAGGTGAAGCTGCCGGGTGCGCACGAACTTGATCCGATGGCGGTCGACATCGAATGGTTCCTGTCGGCGGAGGAAGTCTGCGCGCTCCTTGATGCCACAGCGGCGCTACCTGCGATGGCGATCAATCCCGGCTTGGCGCGTAAATCCGACTGGCGCTCCGTCGCGTTCAAAGGCGGGTCGGAGCCCGGCGTGATCAATTATTCGACGCGGCTCGTGGCGCAGGATGGCACCGCGCATTGTGTGGCCGCGACGTGGAATCAACCGGGGCTGAGCGAAGAAAAGCTGACCGAACTTTATCGCGCGATTCTGAGCGCGCTGCGCTCTTAGGATTTTGCGAGCTCCGACTCGTCGAGCTTGCGGGCTTCTTCCGGCAGCATGATCGGAATGCCGTCACGGATCGGGTAGGCGAGGCGTGCCGCGCGCGACACCAGCTCCTGCTTGTCCCGATTGTATTCGAGCGTTGTCTTCGTCACCGGGCAGACGAGAATTTCCAGCAACTTCGGATCGATCTGCGCGCGCGTGTCGGGCATCGGACTCTCCGCTATTGCAGGGATGTTTCGCCATCCTCGCCCGGTTCGGCAAGGGAAAATTCGGTAACGGCGATGAGCAGGTCCGCCCGCGATTTGAGGTCGGCCGCCTCCAGCAGCGCCTGCTTTTCGCGTGTTCCGAAGGGCGACATCATCGAGAGCCCGTTCACGAGCGCCTCGATCGGCGCGTCGCGGATGCCGGACCAGTCGGCCTCGATGCGGTTGGCCTCAAGGTAATTCCTGAGCGTCTGCAGGAGCGCCTGGCGATCGACACTGGCGCCCGTCGGGTCGGCCGCGAAGTCGCCCGCAAACTCGGTGAAGTCCACGCGGCACTGGCGATAGAGCGTGCCGACATTGAGTTCGTCGCGCAGGCGAAAACGGCTGACGCCGGAGAGCGTGAGCAGGATGCGGCCATCCGCCGTCTCTTCGTAAGAGACGATCCGCCCCGCACAGCCAACCGGGAACAGCGGCGGCGGCGTGGAGGCTTCCGGCTTCTCGGGCTGGATCATGCCGACGATGCGCGCGCCGCTCATGGCGTCGTCCGTCATGGCGAGATAACGCGGCTCGAAAATGTTGAGCGGCAGCCGCCCGCGCGGCAACAGCAGCGCGCCGGTGAGGGGAAACACCGGGATCGTCTCCGGCATATCGGCCGGCCCGCGGTACATTTTGGCCGCCATCGCGACCTCCGCGACTCAGGAGAAAAGAAGCGACGACAGCTTGCGGCGGCCCAGCAGCGTCATCTCGTCGGTCGGACCCCAGGCCTCAAAGAATTGCAGCAGTTGCTTGCGCGCGCCCTCTTCGTTCCATTTGCGGTCGCGGCGCAAGATGGTGAGCAGATGCTCGAGCGCTTCTTCGCGCTTGCCGGACGCATTGAGCGCGACGGCGAGATCGAAGCGCGCCTGATGATCTTTCTCGTTGGCGGCGACCGCCGCTTCGAGCACGGTGAGGTCGCCGACGGACGCCGCCTTTTCTTTCAGGTCGAGCGCCGCGCGCGCCGCCACCACGCCCGGATCGTTCTCCTTGCCCTTCGGCACGAGCGCGAGCGTTTGCCTGGCGGCTTCCGGATTGCCCGCCTCGATATGCGCGCGGGCAAGACCAGCGAGTGCTGCGATGTTGTCCGATTCTTCGGCGAGAATTTGCGCATAGACTTCGGCGGCGCCTGCCGCGTCGCCCGAGGCGAGCAATTCGTCCGCGGTCTTGACGACTTCGGCAATGCCGCCGCCTTCGTTCTTGCCGGCAATGCGCTCGATGAAGGCGGAAATCTGGTTCTCGGGCAGCGCGCCCATGAAGCCGTCGACCGGCTGGCCGTTCACGAACGCGAACACGGTCGGGATCGACTGGATGCCGAGCTGCTGCGCGATCTGTGGATGGTCGTCGATGTTCATCTTGACGAGCTTCACCTTGCCCTTGGCCGCGCGCACGACCTTCTCGATCGCCGGCGTCAGCGTCTTGCAGGGTCCGCACCACGGCGCCCAGAAGTCGACAAGGACGGGGCGCGTACGCGACTCCTCGATCACGTCCTTCATGAAGGTCTGGGCGGTCGTGTCGGCGACGAGATCGTCGGTTGTCGCGGGGGCGGCCTGTCCCTGGTTGAGCAGCATGGGTAGCGGTTCCTGAGGCTGTTTTTCGCACGATACATGGGAGTTTCAGCCGCGCTTTGCAATCGTCCCGTGGCGGCGCGGTTAAACGCCCGCGGGCACAGGCCCTGAAAGCGGCAGGATGCGGGGCTCGTGGCCGGTGGCGCGCAGGAAGCGCAAGAGGTCCGGCCAGGCAATCTGCGTGGTCCCGGTATTCTCCAGCGGGTGACAGTTGATGTGCATGAAGGCCGCGAGCGGCGCATCGAGCAGCACCTCGACCTGTCCCTTCTTGTCATTGATCGCGGCGAAGGCGGTGACGGAGCCCGGCTCGATGCCGAGATTTTCGCGCAGCCGCTCGGGTCTCCCAAAGGAGAGGCGGCCCGACGCGCCGATGCGGCGGTGCAGATGTTTCAGATCGATCTCGGCGTGATGCTCGGCGACCGCGAGAAAGAGCTTTCCTTTCTTGTCGATGAGAAAGAGGTTCTTGGTGTGCGCGCCGTCAAGCTCCTGATAGAGCCCGCGCGACTGCTCGACGGTGAAGAGCGGCTCGTGCCGGACCGTGCGGGTCCGGATGCCAAGCTGGTCGAGAAAGGCGAAGAGTTCATCGGGTGTTGCGGGCATGGTTAGCGAGTTCCGGGCGCATCTAGCGGGGCGATCCGCGGCCCGGCAAGGTGAAAAGGTTCGCTTGTTTGCCCGCATGGTTGCTCCCCCGGCTCAAGGCCGGCGTCGCCATGCAGGCTTGGCTTTGCCGAACGCGGGCGCTATATGCTCCCCCTCTCGACGGATGCGGGTGTAGCTCAGGGGTAGAGCACAACCTTGCCAAGGTTGGGGTCGTGGGTTCGAATCCCATCGCCCGCTCCAGTCGACTTGCGGACATCCGGCAAAGCATGGCCCCTCCCGCCGCGTTGCACATGACGCGGACGGCTGGCATTTTCGCGCGCTCAGGGGAGTGAGGGTTCGTCATGGCAACTGCGCCGCTCGATTGTCTGGTTATCGGTGGCGGGCCGGCCGGCCTCACCGCGGCGATCTATCTCGCGCGCTACAAACGGCGCTTCCTCGTGGTCGATGCCGGTGAGAGTCGCTGTGCGCTCATTCCGACGTCGCACAACCATTCCGGCTTTCCCGACGGCATCAATGGCTTCGAATTGCTCGACCGCATGTCGGCGCAGGCGCGCAAATATGGCGCGACCATCGACAAGGGCCGCGTGAACCAGGTGCATCGTGTGCCGGATGGCACGTTCATCGGCATCGTCGGCAGCCATGAAGTGCGGGCGAAGACGCTGCTGGTCGCAACCGGCGTGATCGACCTCGAACCCGATCTGCCGGACGTTGAGAATGCCGTGCGGCGCGGGTTGATGCGCCATTGCGGCATCTGCGACGGCTATGAGATCAGCGGCCACAAGATCGGCGTGATCGGCCACGGCGAGCAGGGGCTCGGCGAGGCGCTGTTCCTGCGCAACTACACCGACGACATCACGCTGCTCTCGCTTGGCGAAGAATTGCACCCGACGCCCGAGCACAAGCGGCAGATGGAAGAGGCCGGCATCAAGGGCATCGAAGAGCCGATGGCGCGCGTTATCATCGACGGCGACCGGATCGAAGCGCTGGAGACGGAGAGCGGCGAGATTCACGCCTTCGATACGCTCTACTCCGCGCTCGGTACGCTGCCGCGCACCGAATGCCTCGCGCCGCTACAGGTTGAGTGCAACGAGTTCGGCTGCGTGCGCGTCGCGGATCACCAGCGCTGCAATGTCGACGGCCTTTACGCCATTGGCGACGTGGTCGAGGGCTTGCACCAGATCAGCATTTCGATGGGGCATGCCGCGATTGCATCGACGGCGATCCATAACCGGCTGCGCGGGCGATCCTAACCTCGTCGTCCCCGCTAGCGCCCTATTTCGTAATATTCGTCGTTCGGCACCATCCCGGTCGCGCTCGCGATCCGGTTCGACATGGCATAGAAGCCCGCGACCGCCGCGATGTCCCAGATGTCGCGATCCTTGAAGCCCGCCTTGCGCAGCGCGATGCGATCTGTCTCGCCGACTGCCCAGGGCTCGATCGTGAGCTTCCAGGTAAAATCGAGCATCGCGCGCTGGCGCGTATCGAGGTCGGCGGCGCGGTAGTTTGCGGCGAGAGTGTCGCCGAGCTTGGCGTCGCCCGACAGTTTCCGCACCGCCGCGCCGTGCGCCACAATGCAGTAGTGACAAAAATTCGCGCAGGAGACGGTGGTCGCGATCATCTCGCGCTCGAGCTTCGACAGGCTGGAGGGCGCGAGCATGAGATCGTCGGCCATCGCGACGAAGGCCTTCAGCTTCGCGAGGTCGAATTCGTAGGCCTTGAGCACGTTCGGCACGAAGCCGAGCTTTTCCATGCATTTCGCGAAATAGGCCTGCATCGCATCGTCCAGCGGTGCCGGCTTCAGGTCCAGCGCCATCGGCGCGTGTTTTTGCTTCGACTTTGCGGCCGATGGGGCCGCCGGTCGGCGATGCGGTGTCACCTTCGCCACATTTGTCTCCCTGCCATCGGTCAAGGCTAGGCTATCAGCTTGCCCGCGCTGCGGAATAGCCGCCGCTCGACACGACACGCGGGAGGGCGGAAATTCACGAGACGGGGCCTGGCGCGATTCGAGCGGCGCGGGCCGGAGGCCGAGAATGAGCCGCAAACGCGCATCATCAGGCGACGAAGAGTCGGCCTCAGGCGTTGCACTGTCCGATGTCGCACGGATCCTGAGCGGGGCGGCGGCTGTACCGCGCGGATTTGTGGCGGCGCTGTTCGGCCACGCCGCTCCCGAGGACCTTGTCCATTATTCGTCGAACGAACTGGCGGCGGTCGGCCGCGCGGCCTTCGAGCATCTCCAGCAGCGGCGGCCCGGCGAGCCGAATATCTCCGTTGAAAATCCCGCGCCGGTCGCCGGGGGCACGCGGCTTGAAGCAATCACCGTTATCGAGATCGTCAATGACGACATGCCGTTCCTGCTCGACTCCGTGCTGGGCGAGCTGAACGAGCAAGGGCTTGCGGTCACACTCGTCGTCCACCCGATTTTCAGCGTCGAGCGAAGCCATGACGGGCATCTGAGCGCATGGCACGGCGAGGCGGGCACGGGCGATCAAGGCGCGCGCGAAAGTCTCATTCACATTCATGTCGAGCGCATCGACACGGAGCGCGCGAGCGCAATCCGCGACGGGCTCGCCAGCGTGCTCGCGGAGGTGCGGCTCGCGGTCGAGGACTGGCGCGAGATGCGCGATCAGGTGCAGGCCGCGGCCGATGGACTGCGATCGAACCCGCCGCCGCTACCGAAGGCGGAGATTGACGAGGCGGTGGCATTTCTTGAATGGCTGGTCGCTGAGAACTTCACATTTCTCGGCACACGAGAATATGTCTTCGCCGACACCGACGACCGCGAGATGCTGACGCCGACGCGCGAGACCGGGCGAGGCATCCTGCGCAATCCCGAACTCAACGTGCTGCGCCGGGGCGGGAAGCCCGTCACCACGACGCCCGAGCTGCGCGAATTCATGCGCGAGCCGGTGCCACTCATCATCACCAAGGCGAATGTGCGGTCGCGCATCCATCGGCGCGTGCATATGGATTATGTCGGCGTGAAGCGCTTCAACGCGGCGGGCGTTCCGGTGGGCGAATTCCGCATCGTCGGATTGTTTACCTCGTCGGCCTATACGCGGCGGGCGGCGGTCATTCCGTATCTGCGGCACAAGGTGCAGCGGATTCTTGAACGCGCGCGCTACGATCCGGACAGCCACTCGGGCAAGGCGCTCGCCAATGTGCTCGAAGCCTATCCGCGCGACGACCTCTTTCAGATCGGCGACGACCACCTGTATCAGTTCGCGCAGGAAATCCTGCAGCTCGAAATCCGGCCGCGCGTGCGGGTGCTGCCGCGGCGCGACAAGTTCGACCGCTTCGTTTCGGTGCTCCTCTTCGTCCCGCGCGAACGGTACGACAGCGAAGTCCGCGCCAGGATCGGCAACTTTCTGGCGGAGACATTCAAGGGCCGCGTCTCGGCCTTCTATCCGTTCTTCCTCGACGGTCCGCTGACGCGCGTACATTTCATCATCGGTCGCGACGAGGGCGAGACGCCCGAGCCCGAACAGGCGATGCTCGAATTCGCAATCGAGCGGATCATCCGGCAATGGCCGGACCGGCTGGCAGCGGAGCTTGCCGCGACCCAGGAGCCGGCGGCAGCTCGCGTGCTGGAACGCCGCTACCGTGAGGCGTTCTCCGCGGGCTATCGCGAGGTCTATTCGCCGACGGAAGCGATACACGACATCGGCGAGATTGAGCCGTTGTCACCCGAGAATCCGATTGCGGTCGAATTCAACCGCCGCGACTCGGCCGATCCGGCGACGGCGCATCTCAAGCTGTTCAGTTACGGCCGTTCGCTGCCGTTGTCGGAGCGCGTGCCTGTCCTGGAGAACATGGGCTTCACGGTGGTGAGCGAGCAGTCTTTCGCCATCGAGGCGGGCGGCGATACGCCGGAGGTTGCGCTGCATGACATGTCGCTGCGCAAATTCGGCGGCGGCGCGATTGATCTCAATTCTCTTGCTGGGCGGCTTGAAGCGACGCTGATGGCGGTGCTGCAAGGTGGCGCGGAAAGCGATGGCTACAATGCGCTCGTCCTCAACGCCGGACTTCCCTGGCGCGATGTGGCGCTTGTGCGCACGCTCTCGCGTTACTTGCGCCAGGTGCGCGTTCCCTTCAGCCAGGATTATCTTTGGGCGACGCTTGTCCGCCATGCGGCGATTACTGCGAAGCTCGTTGAACTCTTTCACGTGCGCTTCGACCCCAAAGCCGGAGCGGACGGCCGTGCCGCGCGCGAGGAAGCAATCGTGAAGGAAATCGAGCAGGCGCTCGAAGCAGTGCCGGTCCTCGATGAGGACCTGATCCTGCGGCGCTTCCTCAATCTGGTGCGATCCGCGATCCGCACGAATTTCTATCAGCGCTCGGCGGACGGGCAGGAGCCCCAGACGATCTCGATCAAGTTTGAAAGCCGCAAGCTCGATCAGTTGCCGGCGCCGAAGCCGCTGTTTGAGATTTTCGTCTATTCGCCGCGCGTCGAAGGCATTCACATGCGCTTCGGTAAGGTGGCGCGTGGCGGAATCCGCTGGTCCGACCGGCCGCAGGATTTCCGCACCGAGGTGCTCGGCCTCGTGAAGGCCCAACAGGTCAAGAACGCGGTCATCGTGCCGTTCGGCGCCAAAGGCGGCTTTGTGCCGAAGCGGCTGCCGGTTGACGGCAAGCGCGACGAAATTCAGGCGGAGGGAACCGCGGCCTACCGCATTTTTATCTCGAGCCTGCTGGAGATCACCGACAATCTCGGGCCGCAGGGGATCGTGCCGCCGCAGGACGTGGTGCGGCATGACGACGACGATCCCTATCTCGTTGTCGCCGCTGACAAGGGCACGGCGACCTTCTCGGATCTTGCGAATTCCATCGCGGTCGAGCGCGGCTTCTGGCTGGGCGACGCCTTCGCGAGTGGCGGCTCGGCCGGTTACGACCACAAGGTAATGGGCATTACGGCGCGCGGCGCCTGGGAGGCGGTGAAGCGTCATTTCCGGCAGATGGACGTCGATATCTCCAGGACGCCGTTCACGGTTGCGGGTGTCGGCGATATGTCCGGCGATGTGTTCGGCAACGGCATGCTGATGGAGAAAACCATCAAGCTCGTGGCCGCCTTCGACCATCGCGATATTTTCATCGATCCGGCGCCGGATGCCGAGCGCTCCTTCGTGGAGCGCAAGCGCCTGTTCGATCTGCCGCGCTCAAGCTGGGCGGACTACGACCCATCGCTGATCTCGAAAGGCGGCGGAATTTTCTCCCGCAGCCTCAAGGGCATTCCGCTGAGCACCGAGATGCGCGCGTTGCTCGGCGTGGAGACCAGCGAAGCGACGCCCGCGCAGGTGATGAAGGCGATCCTGAAATTGCCGGTGGATCTCTTGTGGTTCGGCGGCATCGGAACCTATGTGCGGGCCTCAGTGGAGGCCGACGATCGTGTCGGCGACCGGGCGAACGACGCGCTGCGTATCGCGGGTGCCGAGATCAAAGCGAAGGTGATCGGCGAGGGCGCCAATCTCGGCATGACGCAGCTTGGGCGGATCGAGGCCGCGCAATCTGGCGTCAGGCTCAACACCGATGCGATCGACAACTCGGCCGGCGTCAACACCTCCGATATCGAGGTCAATATCAAGATCGCGTTGGCGATCCCCATGCGCGATCAGCGCTTGACGCTGCCGGGACGCAACGAGTTGCTCGCCTCCATGACCGACGAAGTCGCAGCACTCGTGCTGCGCAACAACTATCTCCAGACGCTCGCGATCTCGCTCGCCGAGCGGCGGGGCGCGGAGGACCTCGGATTCGAAATCAGGCTGATGCAAATTCTGGAACGGCAGGATCTGCTCGACCGGGCGGTGGAGTTGTTGCCGAGCGATGCCGAACTGGCCGAACGGCGGCGGCGCGGGAAGGCGCTGACGCGGCCGGAGCTTGCGGTCACGCTGGCCTACGCAAAGATCGCGCTGTTCGACGAGTTGCTGGCGTCCGATGTGCCGGACGATCCGTATCTCGCCCGCGAGCTGGTGCGCTATTTCCCGAAGCCCGTCGTGGAGCGCTTCCCGGAGGCGCTCGAACAGCATCGCCTGCGGCGCGAGATCATCGCGACGATGCTCGCGAACTCCATGATCAATCGCGGCGGGCCGTCGCTGACCGCGCGGGTCGGCGACGAGACCGGCGCAGACTCGCCGTCGATTGCGCTTGCCTTCACAGTCGTTCGCGACTCCTACGGTCTGACGGAACTGAATGGCGAGATCGACCGGCTGGACAACAAGATAACGGGCGCGTTGCAGCTTGAGCTCTATGCGCTGGTGCAGGACCTGCATCTCGACCGCATCAACTGGGTCCTGCGCCATGCCGAACTTTCGGATGGGCTTGAAAAGCTCGTCTCCCGTTACCGGACCGGGATCGCGGAAGTGGAAGCGACGCTCGACCGCGCGTTGCCCGGCGAGCAGGCGGCGCGGCGCGAGGCGCGGGCGGCCGAGCTGACCGGAGCGTCGGTTCCGGCGGCGCTCGCGCGTCGGCTTGCTGGACTGCGCGAATTGGCGGAAGCGACCGACATCATTCTCGTGGCCGACCGCGCGAAGCGGTCGATCGCCGATGTCACGGGCGTCTATTTCGCGGCCGGCGCTCATTTTCAGCTCGACCGAATCCTGAGTGCTGCACAGGCCATCGAACTGACCGATCACTTCGATCGGCTGGCGCTCGACCGGGCGCTCGTGGACGTTGCATCGAGCCAGCGGGCAATCACGGCTGCGGCGCTTGCGACGGGGAAGGGCGGCGAGGACGCGGTGGCGGCCTGGGTCCTGCAACGCAGCCGCGACATCGAGCGCGTGCGCGAGAGTATCCTCGACATTGCGTCGTCGGGGATGAGCCTCTCGAAACTGGCGGTTGCAGTCGGACTGCTGGCGGACCTCGCCAAGACCTGAAAGACTCGCCCTCGCGAATCGGGCACCCCGCATGAAAATGAACAACGCGCCGTCGCGTCCCGTATCCAAGCTCGGGATCTGGGGCTGGGTGATGTTCGACTGGGCGTGCCAGCCCTTCTTTACCCTCGTCACGACGTTCGTTTATGCGCCTTACTTTGCGGCGGCCGTCGTCGGCGACGGCGCGCAGGGTCAAGCGCTCTGGGGTTACGCCGCCGCGCTCGCCGGCTTCGTCGTCGCAATCTTCTCGCCGATCCTCGGCGCAGTTGCCGACGCGAGCGGTCGGCGCAAGCCGTGGATCGCGGCTTTTGGCGTTCTGTTCGTCGCCGGCTCCTGGATTCTCTGGGAAGGGCAGCCGGGGGCGGCGGACACCATCCTCATCGCGCTCGCGGGCTTCTGCATCGCCTCGATCGGCGTCGAGTTCGCAACCGTCTTCAATAACTCAATGATGCCGACGCTGGTGCCGCCGGAGCGGCTCGGGCGGCTCTCGGGTCTCGGCTGGGGCATGGGGTATCTCGGCGGGCTGCTCTCGCTCATTTTGGTGCTGGGTTTCCTCGCCGCGAATCCGGAAACGGGCCGGACGCTGCTTGGCTTCGATCCGCTGTTTGGTCTCGATCCGAAATTGCGCGAAGGCGACCGCGTGACCGGGCCGCTCACGGCCGTGTGGTTCCTCGTCTTTGTCATCCCGCTCTTCCTGTTCACGCCCGACGGTAAGAAGGTGATGGCGCTCGGCCCGGCTGCGAAGGCGGGCCTGCGCAATTTCTTCGCGATGGTGCGGGAGGTGCGCAAGCATCGTATCCGCATGATCTTCCTGCTTGCCAATATGATTTACATGAACGGTCTCGGCGCGCTGTTCGCCTTCGGCGGCATTTACGCAGCGACGATGTTCGGCTGGGGCACGATCGAGGTCGGACTGTTCGCGATCTTTATTGTCGTCGCCTCGACGATCGGCGCACTGCTCGGCGGCCCGCTCGACGACAGGATCGGCTCAAAGCCCGTCATTCTCGGCGCGCTGACGATTCTGGTCCTGATGGCGCTGGCGATCATCTCGACCGACCGCGATACCGTGCTCCTGATTCCGGTCGAGCCGAAAGCGCCGGGTGCGGAACGGTTCGCAAGCCTGCCGGAGCAGCTTTACTTCGTGTTCGGCGCAGCAATCGGCTTTGCGGCCGGCCCGTTGCAGGCATCCTCGCGCACGATGCTGGCGCGCCTCGCGCCGCGCGAACAGATCGGCCAGTTCTACGGGCTGTTCGCGCTCTCCGGAAAGCTCACGTCATTCGCCGGCCCGCTTGCGGTCGCGGGCGTGACGACGCTGACGCAGAGCCAGCGCGCGGGCTTCTCGACGCTGATTGTGTTTCTGGCCGTGGGTGCGGTGCTGCTGACGATGGTGACGGTCAGTGCCGGAAATGGCGCACGCCGGTAAAGACCATCGCGATATTCTTTTCATTCGCCGCCGCAATCACTTCATCGTCGCGCATGGAGCCGCCCGGCTGAATCACCGCCGTGGCTCCCGCTTCGACGACGGCGAGCAAACCGTCGGCAAACGGAAAGAAGGCGTCGGACGCAACGCTTGAGCCGACGGTCAGCGGTCCTGTCAGGCCCGCCGTCTGCGCGGCGTCTCGCGCCTTGATCGCGGCGATGCGCGCGGAGTCGACACGGCTCATTTGTCCGGCGCCGACGCCGACGGTTGCACCATCTTTGGCATACACAATCGCATTCGACTTGACGTGCTTGGCGACACGGAAAGCAAATTTCAGGTCGGTCAGCTCTTCCGGCGTCGGCTTGCGCTTCGTCACGGCTTTCAGTTCGAGGTCGTCAACCACGGAATGATCACGCGACTGCACGAGCATGCCGCCTGACACTGAGCGGAAGGTCAGGCCACGCGCGCGCGGATCGGGTAGGCCGCCCGTCAGCAGAAGCCGGAGGTTTTTCTTCGCGGCGACAAGCTTGATCGCGTCTTCCGTTGCGTCGGGCGCGACGATCACCTCGGTGAAAATCTCGACGATCGCGGCCGCGGCTTCCGCGTCGAGCGTACGGTTCAGCGCGACGATGCCGCCGAAGGCGGAGACCGGATCGCAGGCGAGCGCCTTCCTGTAAGCCGCAAGCAGCGACTTCCCTTCGGCTGCGCCGCAAGGATTGGCGTGCTTGACGATGACGGCGGCGGCCGTGCGCTTCGGATCGAATTCGGCGACGCATTCAAACGCGGCTTCTGTGTCGGCGATGTTGTTGTAGGACAACTCCTTGCCCTGCACCTGGCGGCCGGAGACGACTCCGGCGCGGCGCTCGGGCGTGGCGTAGACCGCCGCCGACTGGTGCGGGTTCTCGCCATAGCGCAGCCGCTCGATCAGCTTGCCGCCAAAGCTGCGCCAGACCGGCGCTTCCTGGTTGGTCTGCTCGGCGAACCAGCCAGAAATCGCGGAATCGTAGGCGGCTGTGCGCGCATAGGCCTTGGCCGCGAGGAGGCGCCGCAGCGCGAGCGTCGTGCCGCCATGCGTTGCGATCTCTTGCAGCACGGCTTCATAGTCGGCGGGGTCGACGACCACCGCGACATCGTTGTGGTTCTTCGCAGCGGCACGGATCAGTGCCGGGCCGCCGATATCGATATTCTCGATGCAATCCTCGAAGCCCGCGCCCTTCGCGGCGGTGGCCTCGAACGGATAGAGGTTTACGACCACAAGATCGATCGGCGCGATGGCATGTGCCTGCATCGCGTCGGCGTGCGCCTTGTCGTCGCGGATCGCGAGGATGCCGCCATGTACTTTCGGGTGCAGCGTCTTGACGCGGCCATCCATCATCTCGGGGAAGCCGGTGAGGGCGGAGACGTCCGTCACCTTCAAGCCTGCTTCTACGAGCGCGCGGTTCGTGCCGCCGGTGGAAATCAGCTCGGTGCCACTCGCTGCGAGCGTGCGCGCGAAATCCGCCAGGCCGTTCTTGTCGGAAACCGAAATCAGTGCGCGGGTGACGGGCCGGATGCGAGTCGACATGAGCGGGTCAATCGCCTGCAATCGTCGTTGCGAGGAGGCGGCGATAGCACGCGGTTTGATTCAGGGGAACGGGTCGAACGCCTAAAGCGGCAATTTCGGTCCCGCGGCTTCGGCCTGCGGGCGCTCTTTCTCACGCTGCGGCTGCGTGGCGCGGATGAAGGTCCAGACGACGCGGGGAAGCGCGCGAACTTCGTCGGCAATCACGATCTGGCTCGAACGGCGCGGGCCATCGGTGGCCGACAGAAAAACGCTCTCTTCGACCTCGACTTCCATATTGGGCGCGCTGAAGAGCCAGTTCTCTTTGCCCGGGAGCACGAGCAGGACGCTTGAGCCGTCGGTGCGGCGGCTCGCCTTCACGCTCGGGTGCAGATGAAATCGGATCTCGAAGCGGTCTGTCGCTTCCGCCGGAACGGCTTCGCCTTCGGGCGTGAAGAACACGTCTTCGCCGTCGAGCCGGTCGCCTTCGGGCGAGAGCCGCCACGAGCGCTGATGCAGGATGCCAAAACGCTTCGCGTAACCGTCATGGGCGGCGCGTACGAGTTGCGCCCCGTCGCGTTCGCCGCGCGACGCGCGAACCATGCCCGGCCCCTCGACAATCGGCATGCCCATCAGCCGGTTGTAGGTCGGGCCGATCAGGAAGCGGCTGGAGGAAGCCTCATTGACCGTCACCGTCGAATGCGCGGCCGGGGCGCGCGCGGCCGTGCGCCATGCGTCGCGGTTCGAGGAAGGTATCCCGCAATTGACGACGATCCGGTTGCGGCCGTGGGAGAACTCGAAGGAGAGCGTGCCGGCATGCGCCTCGTGACTGAGCAGCATCGCAGGTGGCGTACCGGTGTCCGCGATGACGACGGCCTCGCCCGCTTCCATGCGCTGGAAGCCCGAATGCGGCGCGTTCGCGACCGGCGCGCCGCGCGCGTCGTCATAGGCCAAGACGGTCGCGAGCTGGTCGGAGGGCGTTGCCCCCATGCCGTTGAACTGGGCGAAGGCGCCGTCGCGGTGCCGGAAGAAACGCAGCATCGGCATCATGCGGTCGATGGCGTTCAGGAGCGCGGAAGGCGGCGGGACACTGCGCGCCTCGAACGACTGGCGAAGCGGCAGCAGGTCAACCAGCAGGTCGATCAGGACACCGGGATTGCGGCTGATGTGGCCGCCGTCGGGCAGGATCTGGCGGTTCAGTTCCTTGGCGAGGAGGCGCGCGGCTGCCTTGAGCAACCGCGTTTCGCCTTCGATACAGAGGCCCGCGAAAGTGAGTGCGATGATGACGAGCAGGCGCGGATAGCCGTCGCGCGTGTCGCGCATGGTGCGGCGGAGATAGCGCACTTGCCGCGTCAGGCTTTTGAGGAACGAGCGATAGAAGACGTGGTCGGCGCCGTCGAGGATCAGCGGCGCCTGCGTCAGCCATGAGATCACGCGCCGCGCAACGATCTCGGGCCGCCAGGCGATCGCGTGCGCGGAGCCCTGCAAGGAGATCCAGTCGGAGATCAACGCACGCGCATTGACCTGCGCAATCGACGTGCCGGCTGAACGCAGGTGGCGCAGCCAGCCGAAGCCCAAAAGCTCCTGCTCCCACTCGCGCGACGGCGGCGGCATCTCGAAGGGCGAGCGGCCGTCGGCGGCCACCACCTTGCCCGAGAAGACAAAACGGCCGGAATAGAATTCGCTCGCGAGCGTCGGATCGCCCGTGCGCAAATCCTGCGGCGCAATCAGCAGCCGCTCCGGCACCCTGAGGCCGAAGCGCCAGCGATAGCGCGGATTGGCGGTGAGCTTGATGATGAGGCGGCGCCAGCCGTGTCCGGCCACAAAGCGCGCAAGCCGCACCCGCTCCCCAAGCACTTCACGACTCATTGGGCCGATCGCCTCCCTCGGCCGGGCGACGGACGCCCACCCCACTCAGCGCCAACATATCGGAGGGGATTCCGGTATCCAAGCACGCGCCGAATCTCAAGCATTGCGGCGCACTCGCGCGGCGAAGAAGCCGTCGCAGCCGCCTTGCTCCGCCAGATGACAGGGCAGGCTGCGCAGCATCCCGCGCGTTGTCAGCATTTCCTCAAATCCCGGCAGTTCTTCAGGCGCCACAGGCGCAGACGCGAAGTTAGCGTGGCGAGCGAGGAAAGAGTCGATCTGCGCTTCGCATTCTTCAGACTCCAACGAGCAGGTTGCGTAGACCAGGAGGCCCCCCGGCTTGATCAGCGCCGCCGTGCGGTCGAGCAGCCGCGTCTGCAAGCCCGCGAGCGCCGAGAGATCGGCGTGCTGTTTTTGCCACGGCAGGTCCGGATGACGGCGGATGGTGCCCGTCGCGGTGCAGGGCGCATCGAGGAGGACTGCATCGAACGGGCCGCCGCTCCATTCGGCTGCATCCGCCACAACGGTTTCCGCGCTCAACGACAGGCGCGCGAGGTTCTCGCGCAGCCGCTCGATGCGCTTGGGGGAGCGGTCGACGGCAACGACGTTTGCACCTGCGTTGGCGAGCTGCGCCGTCTTGCCGCCGGGCGCGGCGCAGAGGTCAGCCACCTGCTTGCCGGCGATGTCGCCGAGCAGGCGGGCGGGGATGCTCGCCGCCACGTCCTGTACCCACCATGCGCCCTCGTCGAAACCAGGGAGGCCGGTGACATTGCCGCCGGTCGTGACGCGGATCGTGCCATTCGGCAACAGGACGCCGCCGAGCTTCTCCGCCCAGCTTGCCGCGTCCTGTCGCACGGTCAGATCGAGCGGCGGCTCGACGCGATGCGCTTGCATGATCGCCGCGGCGATTGTTTCACCGTAGCGCTCGCGCCAGCGATCGCGCAGCCAATCGGGTGCGTCGAGTGCGGGGTCGATTGCTTCGTAACGCTCTCGGCCTTCGCGGGCGATCCGACGCAGCACCGCGTTGATAAGTCCGGCAAAGCGGGCATCGCGTGGACCTGACGCGAGCCGTACGGAAAGATCGACGGCCGCATGATCCGGCACTTCCAAGAACAGAATTTGCGCGGCGCCGAGCAAGAGCGCGATTTCGATTTGCGGGGCGTCCTTCGGCAAGCCCTTCTCGGTCATGCCGGCGATCAGCGCGCGCAGGGTCCCCAAACGGCGCAGGGCTGTCGCGGTCAGCATGCGCACGAGACCGCGATCGCGATCCGGCACCGACGTAAGCCCGTCAGCTGCCGTGAGTGCCTCATCGAACGGCCGCTGACGGCGCAGCACTGCGAACAGGATTTCGGCCGCGGCCTTGCGCGCCAGCAGGCCCGGCACGTCGCTGTCGGCAACAAGCACGCGCGGTTTGCGGGCGGGCTTTCGGGAGCGTTGTGGGCGCTTGGGCATAGGCCGCGTTGCTACTGGAGCGCGCGGCCCCGGTCAAAACGCAGGATCAACCCCACGGGCCGCGGCCGGAGGCGGCCGCGACGTTCTGCTGGCCGCCGCCCATTTCCCGCTCGAGCTCCTCAAGCGCGGCGATGCGGTTCTCCATCGCCGGGTGGGTCGAGAAGAGATTGTCCATGCGCTCGCCGGAGAGGGGATTGACGATGAAGAGATGCGCGGTGGCGGGATTAGCCTCCGCCCTCTCGTTCGGGATCGCCTGCGCGGCGCGGCCGAGCTTCGCAAGCGCGGACGCAAGGTAGCGCGGGCGGCCGACGATCTGTCCGCCGAGGCGGTCGGCCTGATATTCGCGCGAGCGGCTGATCGCCATCTGCACGAGCATCGCGGCCAGCGGCGCAAGGATCACCATCGCGAGCGTGCCGATGATGCCGAGGCCGTTGTTGCTGCGGTTGCCGCCGAAGAACATGCCGAACTGCGCGAGCATCGAGATCGCGCCGGCGAGCGTCGCCGTGATCGTCATAATCAGCGTGTCGCGGTTCTTGATATGCGCGAGCTCATGCGCCATGACGCCGGCGATTTCCTCATGCGTCAGCGTTTGCAGGAGGCCGGTCGTCGCCGCGACGGCGGAGTTCTCGGGGTTGCGGCCGGTCGCGAATGCGTTCGGCTGCGGATTGTCCATGAGATACACGCGCGGCATGGGCAGGCCGGCGTTCTGCGACAGCTCGCGCACCATCTGGAACAACTCGGGCGCGACGCGCTCGTCCACTTCCTGCGCGCCATGCATACGGAGAACCATCTTGTCGGAGTTCCAGTACGCAAAAATATTCATGCCTGCGGCGACGACGAACGCGATCAGCATGCCGCTCTCGCCGCCGATCATGAAACCGACGCCCATGAAGAGCGCCGTCATGCCAGCGAGCAGAATGGCCGTCTTGAAATAGTTCATCGCTTCCTCCAGTCGCGAATTTGCTACGCGCCTCAAGCAGCAAGATGGGTGCGGGCGGGTTCCCGCGCAAGATCGCGTGAAAGCCGCTTGACCGGCTAGCTGGCCGGGTGTCCAAAAGCGCCATGGCACAAGCAGGTCAGCCCGCGAGCAAGAAGCCGCTCAGCGATGCGGCGCGGCGTGCGCTTACTGAGGCCGAAGCCCGGCGCGCCGCAGCCGAGGAAGCGAAGCCGGCGCCGAAGGAATTCGGCGGGCCGAAAGGGCCGGAGCCGGTTCGCTACGGCGATTGGGAGAAGAAGGGCATTGCGAGCGACTTCTAGGCATGATCCCGAAAAGTGGACACCGGTTTTCGGATAAGATCATGCCCGGAATAAGCCGCGCATGATTTTCTGGCGTGCGTTGCGGCGGGTCGGCGTGGCCTTCGTCCTGCTCGCGGCAATCGCGGGCGCGCTCGGCGCGATTTATTTCGATCATCTCTTTCCGTTCGACCTTTCGCGCGAGCCCGACTTCACCACGAAGTTTCACCTGTCGCGGTTGACGGACGATCCCGCGCGCTGCATGGCGGCGCTCGATCGCGCGCGTGTGAACTATGTGCGCGTGTCGCCGCTCGAACGCGCGGAAGGCTGCGGCTATGCCGACGCCGTGCGGTTGCAAAGCTCAATGGTGAGTTATGGCGGGAGCGTCTCGCTGCGCTGTCCGGCGATGCTGGCGTTCTTGTTGTGGGAGCGCCATGTCCTGCTGCCGGCGGCGCAAGCGCATTTCGAGAAGAAGCCCGCATCGATCAAACATCTCGGCACCTATGCCTGCCGGCCGATCGCGGGGCGCTCGGGACGGCGCCTGAGCCAGCATGCATTCGCAAACGCGATCGATATTGCGTCCGTGACGCTTGGCGGCGAGACGGTCTCCGTGCTGCGCGATTGGGATGACACCGGCGAGAAGGGGCGTTTCCTGCGCGATCTGCGCGCGGGCGCCTGCCGCATGTTCAGTGCCGTGCTGTCGCCGGACTATAACGCCGCCCACGCCAACCATTTTCATTTCGACCTTGGCCGTTGGACCGTGTGCCGTTGATCTACTCCGCTCATTCCCGCGTAAGCGGGAATCCAGTTCGACATTGCGTGACGGCTGGGACAGTCTGGGTCCCCGCTTTCGCGGGGACGAGCGGTTGATCGGAGCAGGGAAGCGATATGGTCAAAGACAGGACGACTTTCGTGCTCATTCATGGCGCCTGGGGCGGCGGCTGGAATTACCAGCGTGTGGCGGATGCGCTGCGCGCGAAGGGGCACGTTGTCTATGCGCCGAGCCTCACGGGTTGCGGCGAGCGCTCGCATCTCCTGAGCGGCGCGATCAATCTTTCGACGCACATCACGGACGTGCTCAATCTTTTCAAATACGAGAACATCGAGCGCGCGGTGATCGCGGGCCATTCCTATGGCGGCATGGTGATCACGGGGGTGGCCGACCGTATTCCGGAGAAGATTTCGGCGCTCGTCTATCTCGACGCCTTCCTGCCTTCGAGCGGCCAATCGCTGTGGGACATCAACATCCCGGCCAACACCGCGCGCTATCTCGGCATGGCCGGCGACGCCGACGGCATGACGATTGCGCCGCCGCCGGCTTCATTCTGGAATCTGAACGCGGCCGATGTGCCGACGTATGAAAAGCTTGCCGGTCCGCATCCGCTGGGATGCATGACCGAGCGGCTGAAGCTATCGGGTGCGCATCAGCGCGTGAAGAAGAAAGTCTATGTCTGGGCGACGGAGCTCGGGCGGCCGAGTCCGTTCAAGCCGTTCTACGAGACATGCAGCGGTAATCCCGGCTGGGAGACGCATGCGCTGCCGTGCGGGCATGACGTGATGATGGATCTGCCGGACGAGACGACGCGGATTCTGCTGGGGGCGGCGGGGTAGTTCTCTTTTCCTCATGGCCGGGCTTGACCCGGCCATCCAGTGCAACCTGGCACGGCCGTCTGGATGTGCGGGTCAAGCCCGCGCATGAGGGACCCGATTGTTGGGCGCCGTCTAGGCGCTCTTCTTGTTCTGGCGGTTGTTGACGAGGTCGTCCACGACCGCCGGATCGGCGAGCGTTGTCGTGTCGCCGAGGTTGGAGAAGTCGTCCTCGGCGATCTTGCGCAGGATGCGGCGCATGATCTTGCCGGAGCGGGTCTTGGGCAGGCCGGGCGCGAACTGGATCAGGTCGGGCTGGGCGATGGCGCCGATCTCCTTGCGCACCCACGCCACGAGTTCCTTGCGCAGGTCTTCGCTCGCGGCCTCGCCCGCCATGAGCGTGACGTAAGCGTAGATGCCCTGGCCCTTGATGTTGTGCGGATAGCCGACGACGGCCGCTTCCGACACCTTGGCGTGCGCGACAAGCGCGCTCTCGACTTCCGCCGTGCCCATGCGGTGACCCGACACGTTGATCACGTCGTCGACGCGGCCGGTGATCCAGTAGTAGCCATCCTCGTCGCGGCGGCAGCCGTCGCCGGTGAAGTACTTGCCGGGATAGGTCTTGAAATAGGTGTCGATGAAGCGCTGGTGGTCGCCGTACACGGTGCGCATCTGGCCGGGCCAGGAATCGGCGATGCAAAGATTGCCGGTGGCAGCACCCTCCAGCACCTTGCCGTTCGCATCGACGATCTCTGGCTTCACGCCGAAGAACGGCAGCGTCGCCGATCCCGGCTTTTGCGCGATGGCGCCCGGCAGCGGGGTGATGAGGATGCCGCCGGTCTCGGTCTGCCACCAGGTATCGACGATCGGGCAGCGGCCGTCGCCGACGACGCGGTGATACCACTCCCACGCTTCGGGATTGATCGGCTCGCCGACGGAGCCCAGCAGCCGCAGCGACTTGCGCGAAGTCTTCTTCACCGGATCGTCGCCCGCCTGCATCAGCGCGCGGATCGCGGTGGGTGCGGTGTAGAAGGTGTTGACCTTGTGCTTGTCGATCACTTCCCAGAAGCGCGACATCGACGGATAGTTCGGCACGCCTTCGAACATCAGCGTGATCGCGCCGTTCGCGAGCGGGCCATAGAGGATGTAACTATGGCCCGTGACCCAGCCCACGTCTGCGGTACACCAGTAGATATCGCCGTCGTGATAGTCGAACACAAACTGATGTGTCATCGACACGAAGAGCTGGTAGCCGCCCGTCGTGTGCAGCACGCCCTTCGGTTTCCCCGTTGAACCCGAGGTGTAGAGGATGAAGAGCGGGTCTTCCGCGTTCATCTCTTCGCACGGGCAATCGGCGGGAACGTTCTTCGCGAGGTCGTCGTAATAGGCGTCGCGGCCGGCCTGCATGTTGACCGGCGCGTTGGTGCGCTTGACGACAATGATGCTGGTGACGCCCTTCGCCTTCTCGCAGGCGGCGTCGACATTGGCTTTGAGCGGAATCTTGCGGCCGCCGCGCAGGCCCTCGTCGGCGGTGACGACGATGGTTGAGTTGCAGTCCTCGATGCGGCCGGCGATCGAATCCGGCGAGAAGCCACCGAAGATCACTGAGTGGACCGCGCCGATGCGCGCGCAGGCGAGCATCGCGTAAGCGGCTTCCGGGATCATCGGCATGTAGATCGTGACGCGGTCGCCCTTTTTGACGCCTTGCGCCTTGAGCACATTGGCGAAGCGGCACACTTCCGCGTGCATCTGCCTGTAGGAGATCTTCTTGTCGTCCTTGGGATCGTCGCCTTCCCAAATGATCGCGGTCTGGTCGCCGCGCTTTTCGAGATGTCGGTCGATGCAGTTGTAGGCGCAGTTCAGCGAACCGTCCTCGAACCATTTGATTGAGACGTTCCCGGGCGCGAAGGAGGCGTTCTTGATTTTCGTCGGCTGCCTGTACCAGTGAAGGCGCTTGGCCTGCTCGGCCCAGAAGCCGTCCGGGTCCTTCACCGAGCGCGCATACATATCCTTGTATTTCGCGTCGTCGATGAGCGCCCGGCTCTTCCACTCCGCCGGCACGTCATAAATCTTGTCCGACACGGTACTCCCTCCCTTGACGCCGGGGCCGGCTCCACCGGCCTCCGATTTATTCCCCGCACATATTATGCCGGAGCGGGCGCGCATGTCACAAGGAGCGTCCGCTTCGACTTTGGTTGCTTTTTCCGTGCCTTAGCGCGCTAGACGCCGAAGGCGCCGATCACCGCGCCCATGATCAGTAATGCGCCGAGCCAATAACCGCTGTCGATCACGGTCAGCATCGGCTTGCGGCCGCCGAATCCGTAGTTCACCGACATCGTGGTGATAACGAAGCCGAACCAGACGAAGGCGCCGGAGATCAGGCCGCTTCGCACCGTGATCGCGCCCATGTGGCCGATGACGCCGGCGAGCACCCAGGCCATGACGAGGTTGGCGACGATACTGATGAAAAAGGGCGCCTTGCCCGGATTGACCTCGCCCTTGGCGTGCGCGGCCTGCTGGTCCGCCGACCAACCCATGGCATTCATCCACGGGCGCGAGAGCGCGATGTAAAAGGCTGCGCCAAAGCCGAAGGCGGCGAGGCCCGCGATGAAGACGGCGAGGTAGTTGATTCCGGCGAAGGTCATTGTCCGCTCCTTCCGGTCAGGCGGATTTTACGCCGCCGAGCTTGCACACAATATCCCATTCCTTGTCGGTGACGGGCTGCACCGAGAGCCGCGAATTATTCAGCAGCACCATCTTGGCCAGGCCCTTCTCGGCCTTGCACATCGTGAGACTGACCGGAGTCTTCATGGGTGAAACGACCTTTGCATCGACCGCGACGAACTTGCCCGTCTTGTCCGACGTATCGGGATGATGTTCGCCGACGACCTCGACGATGCCAACGACGCTCTTCTCATCGCCCGAATGATAAAAGAAGGCGCGGTCGCCCTTCTTCATCTTCATCAGGTTCGCCTTGGCCTGATGATTGCGCACGCCGTCCCACGACGTGCCTTTCGCACCGGCCTTGACCTGATCGTCCCACGACCAGGTGCCGGGCTCGCTTTTCATCAGCCAACGCGCCATTTCACGCCTCCGCGCCCGCGGGCCGCGCGAGCAGCCGCGCAATTGCCTCGTCGATCTTCAGCCGTCCGGTCAGCACTTCGGCGACGGCTTCGCATACCGGCATCTCGACATTCTTCGCACGCGCCATGTCGACCAGCACCGACGCTGTAAACGCGCCCTCGGCGAGCTTGCCGTGCGCGGCCTGCGACGGCGGCTCGCCCGCGCCAAGTGCAACACCGAACGAATAGTTCCGCGATTGCGGCGAAGTGCAGGACAGCGTCACGTCGCCGAGGCCCGAGAGGCCCATCAAGGTTTCGGGCCGCGCGCCAAAGGCTTGGCCGAAACGGGCGAGTTCGGCAAAGCCGCGCGTGACCAGCGCCGCCTGTGCGCTCGCGCCGAGCTTGCGGCCGACGACGATGCCGGCGGCGATGGCGAGCACGTTCTTGGCCGCGCCGCCGATCTCGACGCCGCGCACGTCGGTCGAATGATAGATGCGGAAGGCGGGCGCGCGGACTGCGTCGGCAAGCCGGCTTGCCAACGTCTCGTCGTCGGCCGCCAACGTCACCGCGGTCGGCAGACCGCGCGCCACGTCGGCGGCGAAGCTCGGGCCGGAGAGCACGCCGTATTTTGCCGAGGTCGCCGCCTCGGCGAGCAGTTCGGTCACGAAGCGGCGCGTGCCTTGCTCGATGCCCTTGGCGCAGGCGATGAGCGGCGTGCCGGTGCGCAGGAACGGCGCGAGCGAGGCCGCCAGCGCGCGAGTCGATTGCGCGGGGACGACGAGGAGCAGGATGTCGGCGTCCGCCGCCTGCTCCAGCAGTGCGGTCGGCGTGACATGCGGAGAGATCGTGACGCCGGGCAATCGCGGACTGGAGCGAACGGTCGCGATCTCCTTCATGGCCGCGGCGTTGCGCCCATAGAGGACGACCGGCCGCGTTTCGTTGGCGATGGCGTTCGCAAGAGCGGTGCCCCAGGCGCCCGCGCCGAGAACGGATATGCGCGGATTGCTCATTCGGACTTACGCCGCGACGTTCGCGCCGACCGGCCAGCGCGAGCGCGGGCTGACGTCGAGATCGTCGGTCATGCCGCGCGACAGACGCTCGATGCCTGCCCAGGCGATCATCGCGCCGTTGTCGGTGCAGAGCTCAGGCGGCGGCAGCAGCAGCGGCGTGCCGGCGTCGATGGTGACGGCTTCGAGCGCGCCGCGGATGGTGCGGTTCGCGCCAACGCCGCCTGCGACCACAAGTGCGCGCGGCTTCCAAGCGCTGTTGCGCAGGAGGCCGAGCGCCACGCGCACGCGATCCACGATGATGTCGACGATCGCGGCCTGAAAGCTCGCGCAGAGATTGGCAACGTCTTCCTCGGTCAGCGGCGCCACGCGCTCGGCCTCGACGCGCAGCGCGGTCTTGAGCCCGGAGAGCGAGAAGTTCGGCTCTGGCCGGCCGATCATCGGGCGCGGCAGGGTAAAGCGGGTCGGGTCGCCGGCGGCTGCGCAGCGCTCGACTTCCGGTCCGCCGGGATAGGGCAGGCCCAGCATCTTGCCGGTCTTGTCGAAGGCCTCGCCGATCGCGTCGTCCACGGTGCCGCCGATGAAGGTGTAGCGGTTCACGTCCTCGACCGAGATCAGTTGGGTGTGGCCGCCAGAAACAAGGAGCAGTAGATAAGGAAAGCCGATCCTGTGGGTGAGGCGGATCGTGAGCGCGTGCGCCTCGAGGTGGTTCACCGCGATCAGCGGCTTGCGCGCGACAAGGGCTAGGGCCTTCGCCGTCGTGAGCCCGACGATGACGCCGCCGATCAGGCCGGGTCCGGCGGCGGCGGCGATGCCGTCGAGTTGCGAAAATTTGACGCCGGCGTCGGTCATCGCGCGGCGGATCACTTTATCGAGCAGTTCGACATGGGCACGCGCCGCGATCTCCGGCACCACGCCACCATAGTCGCGGTGCTCGTCGAGTTGCGTGTGAACGATGTTCGACAGAATCTCGGCCTGACCGTCGGCGTTCTTGCGCACGACGGAAGCGGCGGTCTCGTCGCAGGTTGTCTCGATGCCCAGGACCAGCATGTCCCCGTTCCCATAGCAGGAATTGCGATTTCCGCCCATCGGCCGCCGTTCTGTCATCCCGGCCAAGCGAGCCTGCATAGCAGGCGAGCGCGAGCCGGGATCCAGGACCACAGACGCGGGTGGTCCTGGGTCCCGGGTCTGCGATGCACCACGCCGCTTACGCGGCGCGCTGCGTCGCGCCCGGGATGACGGTGGAGTGGAGGCCGCCGTTCAATTTGTCTGCAATCTGCTCTAGACCCTCACCATGACGGAAAAGCCCATCTTGCGGATCGGCACGCGCGGCAGCCCGCTCGCGCTCCATCAGGCGGAGCTCGTGCGGGCGACGCTCGCGAGCGAGAACGGCGTCGCGCCCGAGGCCATCGAGATCGTGACGATCCGCACCAGCGGCGACGCCGTGCGCGACCGGCCGCTCGCGGATGTGGGCGGAAAAGGGTTGTTCACGAAGGAGATCGAAGAGGCGCTGCTCGACGGCCGCGTGGACCTGGCGGTGCATTCGGCCAAGGATGTGCCGACCTTCCTGCCGCCGGGCCTGACGCTCGCCGGCTACCTCAAGCGGGAAGATCCGCGCGATGCCTTTGTGAGCAAGATCGTGGGATCGGTCGCCGAATTACCGCGCGGATCGGTGGTCGGGTCGGCGTCGGTACGGCGCGAGGCGCTCATTCGCCGGATGCGGCCTGACGTTGAGGTGAAATTGCTCCGCGGCAATGTGCATACGCGGCTGGAGAAAGTCGCGAGCGGGGAATTTGCGGGCTCGGTGCTGGCGCTTGCCGGGCTGAAGCGCTTGGGGCTCGACGCGCAGGCGCGTGAAATTCTCGACCCCACTGTCTTCCCGCCTTCGGTTGGGCAAGGCGCGATTGCGATCGAAATTCGTGCAGGCGATGCAGCGGCCACCGAGCATGTCGCGAAGGTCAACCACGAACCGACCTCGACCGCGCTCGCCGCTGAACGCGCCTTCCTCGCGGTGCTCGACGGCTCCTGCCGCGCGCCGATTGCGGGCCACGCGCAGATCGAGAACGGGCGCGTGGAATTTTACGGTTTGCTGATCACGCCGGACGGGCTCGAGTTTGTGGAGACGCGGCGCGAGGGGGCTGCGGCGGATGCTGCCGCGCTCGGCACGCACGCGGGTCAGGAATTGAAGCAGCGCGCGTCGGCGGCGTTGCGCGCAGTTCTCATGTAACGCCATGCGCGTGCTGGTCACTCGCCCCGAGCCCGATGCATCGCGCACCGCCGCGCTGCTCGAATCGCGCGGTCATCGCGCCGTCGTCGACCCCGCGCTCTTTGTCGACCTGATTCCGGCAGAACGTCCAAGCGGTAATTTCGCTGCGGTCGCTGTGACGAGTGCGACCGCTGTGCGGGCGGCGCAGACGAATGTCGATCTCGATCCATTGCGCGCGTTGCCGCTCTACGCCGTCGGCCGCCGCACGGCCGAGGCGGCGCGCGAGGCGGGCTTCCGGCAGGTGCATGATGCGGCGGGCGACGCAGCCGCGCTCGCGCGCCTGCTCTCGGCGTCGCTCGCACCCGGCTCGCGCGCGCTGCATCTCGCGGGCGAAGACCGCGCGCGCGACCTTGGGCCACTCGTGGCAAGCGCGAAAATCGAGGTCGAGGTGCTGGTGCTCTACCGGATGATCAGGGCAGAGCGGTTGAACGCCGTCGCGCCCGCGCTGTCGGCGGGCGATGTTGACGCGGCTCTTCATTATTCTGTGCGCAGCGCGGAGGCCTTCGCCATGCTGGCCGAACAGGCGGGCTTGTCCGGCGCCGTTAAGAATTTGCGGCATATTTGTTTGTCGCAGGCCGTCGCCGCGCCGCTTGCAGCGCGTAACTGGCGGGTCGAAGTCGCGCCGGAGCCGGATGAAGCGATGCTCCTCGACCTTCTCGGCCGTTAAGCCAATTGCCGCCATGAAGTGATACCTTTATTCGCGAATCCCGTTATCCGTCGTCGAGAAAGACATGGCAGACGAAGGCCGCCCCGAGGACGAAACTCCAGCGCCGAAGCCCAAGCGCCGGCGGCGTCCGCCGACGCTTGAATTGAGCGCGAAGGAAGTCGGCAAAGAGTCATCCGGTAGGGCGAAGGCAAGCGCGGAGAAGCTGGAGGCCGGCGGGCAGGCGGCGGGTAATCCCGAATGGTGGCGCGACCTTTTGCCGATGCCGGTCCTGACGGGGGCGCTCGGCGTGCTTGGCGGCGCCCTTGTCGTCTATCTCCTGATGCCGCGCGCCGACGGTGCGGACCCGCGCGTCGGTAAGCTCTCTCAGGAGATCGCGGCCCTGTCGTCGCGGATCGAAACGCTCGCAGCGCGTCCGGCACCCCTGCCGGATCAAGGCGGACTTGGCGCGCGGATCGACCGGCTGACTGCCGCGATCGGTGAGGCCGAGCAGCGGCTGGCCAGCATCGAAAAGCGGCCGGAACCGAAAGCGCCCGACCTCTCGAGCGTCAATCAGCGCGCGGCGGCGATTGAGGGCACGTTGAAGGAACTGCGCGGCGGGCTTACCGATCTCAAACGCATGGCCCAGCAGGCACCGGAGGCTGCGTCGCCAAAGTCCGTCGACCAACTCGTGGGCCGCATTGGCGGGCTCGAGGATCGTATCGCGGCGCTCCTTGCCGCGCGCGCCGCGCAGCCGACGAATGCGGCGTTGGCAATGGAAATCGTTTCGCTCAATGCGCTCGCGGGTGCGCTCCGCGCGGGCCAGCCTTTCGCGAAGGAACTGGACGCGGCGCGCTCCCAGCTCGGCGAGCGCGCGTCGGGCCTCGCGCCGCTGGAAACATTCGCGGCCAAGGGGCTGCCGACGCTTGAGGCATTGCGGCAACAGTTCTCAGTATTCGCGCCAAAAATTCTGAGCGGCCCGGAACCAAGCGGAAATTTCTTTGAACGGCTGCTGACGAATGCCGGGCGGCTCGTGCAGGTGCGGCCCGTCGGTAAGCCTGCGGGCAACAGCGTGGGCGCGATTGTGGCGCGTGCGGAAACGAAGCTCGGGCGCGGCGATCTCAGTGGAGCGATCTCGGAAGTAGAGTCGCTGCCGGAAGCCGAACGGGCCGTTGCCGCCGAATGGCTCGCGAGCGCGAAGCAACGGCGCGACGCAGAGCGCGCGATACATCAACTTTCCGAGGCGTCGCTTGCGCTGACGCGGGAGGCGGGCAAGCCATGATCCGCGTCGCGGCCTTCTTCGCGCTTCTTGCCTTGGTTGCTTTGGGCGTTGCCTGGTTCGCCGACCGGCCGGGCCAGGTCGTGCTCACCTGGCAGGGCTGGCAGTTGACGACGTCGCTGATGGTAGCGGCGGTCGCATTCTTCGCACTGTTCGCGGTGACGTTGTTCGCATGGTCGATCCTGCGCTTCTTCCTGCGCTCGCCGCAGCGTGTCGCGCATTATTTCGAAGAGCGGCGGCAGTTGCGCGGCTGGCGCGCCATTTCGCGCGGGCTGATCGCGGTCGGCACCGGCAATGCGCTGCTCGCACAGCAATCCTCCACGGAAGCAAAGAAGCTTCTCGCGGCCGAACCGCTCGCGCTGCTTCTGTCGGCGCAAGCGGCGCAGCTCAATGGTGACGCAAAAGGGGCGGAAGACGACTTCCGTACGATGCTCGCGCGTGACGAGACGAAACTGCTGGGCCTGCACGGACTGTTCGTCGAAGCGCAGCGGCGGAACGACGCGGTGGCCGCGCTGGGTTTTGCGGATGAAGCAGCCAAGGCCGATCCCGCGCTCGCCTGGGCGGGTGATGCCGTTCTCGAATTCCGCTGCCGCAGCGGCGACTGGTTCGGCGCGCTAGAGGCGCTGCAACGGCAAATCGACGCGAAGGCGATCGGCAAGCCGCTCGGCAAACGGCGGCGCGCGGTGCTCTTGACCGCGCAGGCGCTGGCGCAAGAGGAGCGCGACACGGCCCGCGCGCGCGAACTGGCAGCCGAGGGGTCGAAGCTCGCACCGGATTTGGTGCCGGCGGTTGCGCTCTCGGCGCGGCTCGAAGCGCAGGCCGGCAGCCTGCGCCGCGCGTCGAAAATGATCGAGCGGGCCTTCGCAAAGAATCCGCATCCCGAACTCGCGGATGCCTATGCCGATCTTCGTCCCGGCGACGGCGCGCGCGAACGGCTCGACCGAATGAAATCGCTCGCGCGGAAAGCACCGGGCATGCCTGAGTCGATCATGGCGGCCGCGCGCGCCGCAATCGACGCGAGCGACTTCAAATTCGCACGCGATGTTCTCACGCCATTGCTCGACCAGCCGACGCAACGAGTGTGCCTGCTGATGGCCGAGATCGAATCGGCGGAGCACGGCGATCATGGCAAGGCGCGCGAGTGGACCGCGCGCGCGGTGCGCGCGAAGCGCGATCCGGCGTGGGTCGCCGACGGCTATGTATCCGAGCGCTGGCTGCCGATTTCGCCCGTCTCGGGCCGGCTCGATGCATTCGTGTGGACCGTGCCGCCGGAAAGCTTCGGCGGGCCGCTGTTAGAGCAGGTGACGCAGCAGGCGCTCGCCGTGCCGAAGCCCATGCCGGCACCTGCGCCGAAGATAGCGGCGTCCGCACCGGCATCGGTGGCGCCCGCCCGGCGCACTGAAAGTCAGCCACGCCGCAGATCGGGGCCGGTGGTGGCGGAACCGCCGCTGCCCGACGATCCCGGTCCGGAGCTCGACGGGGAGGCCCCGAGCGGGCGGGCGAGTTTCAAGCTGTTCGCGTGGTAAAACGATCTGTCCTTGAACCGGGCGCTGTGCCCCGCTATCAGGGCGCGAGTTCGCCGGCATAGCTCAGTGGTAGAGCATCCGCTTCGTAAGCGGGGGGTCGGGGGTTCAAATCCCTCTGCCGGCACCAGCGTTTCCTCGAGAAATCAGCACGCTTGAGGACTTCCCGTGCAGCCATTCATTTATGACGGACTGCCCTGCCGGGTGATCTTCGGCGACGGCACGCTGTCCAGGCTCGGTGGCGAAATCGACCGGCTTGGCGCGAAGCGCGCGCTTGTTCTCTCGACGCCCGAGCAATCGAAGGCAGCCAATGATCTGGCCGCTTCCCTCGGCGCACGGGCGGCGGGCGTGTTCACGCGCGCCACGATGCATACGCCGACCGACATCACCGAACAGGCGATGGAAGCAGTGCGCTCGTCAGGCACGGATTGCACGGTGGCGCTTGGCGGCGGCTCGACGATCGGGCTCGGCAAAGCGATCGCGCTCCGCACCGACCTGCCGCAGATCGCGGTGCCGACCACCTATGCCGGATCGGAAATGACGCCGATCATCGGCGAGACGGCGGGCGGCAAGAAGACAACGCAACGCACACTCAAAGTCCTGCCCGAGACCGTCATCTATGATGTGTCGCTGACGCTCTCGCTGCCCGCCAAGCTTTCCGCCACGTCCGGCATGAATTCGATCGCGCATGCGGTCGAGGCGCTCTATGCCGAGAACCGCAATCCGATCATCTCGATGATGGCGGAAGAATGCGTGCGCGCTTTCGCGCGCGCATTGCCAACGATCGTACGCGATCCGAAAGATCGTGACGCGCGCTCGGACGCGCTCTATGGCGCGTGGCTCGGCGGCGCGTGCCTCGGCGCGGTCGGCATGGCGCTGCACCACAAGCTTTGCCATGTGCTGGGCGGCTCGTTCGACCTGCCGCACGCGGAAACGCACACGGTCGTCTTGCCGCACGCGCTTGCCTACAACGCGGGCGCCGCGCCGGATGCCGCCGGCCGGATTGCCGGTGCATTGGGGGCGAAAGACGCGGCACTTTGGCTACATGAACTCGCGAAACGGCTCGGCGCGCCGCTGGCCCTGCGCGATCTCGGCATGCCCGAAGAGGGGATCGAGCGAGCGGCGGATATCGCGATGCAAAATCCCTACTGGAATCCGCGACCGCTCGAGCGCATCGCCATCCGCAACCTGATTGCGAGCGCCTGGAAGGGGGACCCGCCGGCCGCGCACTGACCGGGCCGCGGACGGTGGGCCGGCGATGGGCGGCGTGGGCGGCCTCTTATTGTTACCGCGCATTAGCGGGCAAATCGAAAAAAGTGCTTTTGCGAAATCGGACGTTCGTGCGGGAATTGGAACGGGCATAGTCTCGGCCGGGAAACGCCATCGGCCGTCGGCAAAAACGCCGCCGGAACAACGACACGCCCGGCCTTCAAGGCCGGCATCAGGGAGGGAAGTCCATGCGCAAGCGTTTGATTGGCTTGTCGGTTGCGGGCGTGTTGCTCGCCATGACCGGCGCCGCCGCGGCCGAGACCGTGAAGGTCGGCGTGCTCGGCGTATTCTCCGGCGGTTTTGCGCGCTGGGGCGCGCAGTTCCAGCAGGCTATCACTGTCTACCAGAAGCATAACGGCGACTCGGTCAAAGGCAACAAGATCGAAATCGTCTATCGCGATGTGGGCGGGCCGGACCCGGCGAAGGCACGCCAGATGGCGGAAGAACTCATTCTTCGCGAGAAGGTCCAGTTCCTCGCGGGCTTCGCGTTCACGCCGAACGCGCTGGCGGTTGCCGACCTGATCACCGAAGCGAAGGTGCCGACGGTGATTTTCAACGCGGCCACGTCGGTCATTCCGCGGCGCTCGCCGATGTTTGTGCGCGTGAGCTTCACGCTCGCGCAAGACACGCTGCCGCTCGCGCAATGGGCGGCGAAGAACAAGATCAAGAAGGTCGTTTCCGTTGTTTCGGATTACGCGCCGGGTCACGACGGTGAAGCGACGTTCGTCCGCGTGTTCAAGGAAGCGGGCGGCGAGATCCTCGATGCGGTTCGCATTCCGTTGTCGACGACGGACTTCGCGCCGTTCTTCGAGCGCATTTTGCAGCAGAAGCCCGACGCGATCTTCCTGTTCGGACCGGGCGGACCGTCTTCGGTCGGCATGGTCAATATGTGGGCGCAGCGCCTGAAGCCCGCTGGCATCCAGCTGCTGACCACGAACGAGACGCAGGAGATCGATCTGTCCAAGATCGGCCCGGCGGCGCTCGGTTCGATCGGTTCGTCGCACTACACCGAGACGATCGATACGCCGCTCAACAAGAAGATGCGCGGTGACCTGGAAGCGATGTTCGGCAGGGACACCGTTCCGGACACGGCGAGCGTCTCCGCTTATGACGGCATGCATATGATCTATCAGGTGGTCGAGAAGCTCGGGCCGCGTCCGAATCCCGACGAAGCCATGAAGCTCATGAGCAATATGAAGTTCGACAGCCCGCGCGGGCCGGTGCAGATCGACCCCGCGACGCGCGACATCATCCAGAACGTCTATCTGCGCAGGGTGGTAGACAACGGCGGCCGCTTGCAGAACCGAAATTTCGAAACGGTTCCGATGGTCAAGGATCCGTGGAAGGAGTGGAATCCGGAGAAGAAGTAAAGCTTTCTCCGGCTCGCTCTGCCAGAAATTGTTCATGCAAACTGCGGTCGTCATTCTGCTCGACGGCTTGGCCTACGGGATGGTGCTCTTCATCATCTCCGTAGGCCTGACCGTCACCATGGGGCTCATGCGCGTGGTCAACCTCGCGCATGGCGCCTTCGCCATGGCGGGCGGCTATGTGGCGGCGGTGCTGGTCGCGGCGGGGATGCCGTTCTTCGCGGCGCTCGTGGTGGGCACGGTCGCCGCGGGCCTGCTCGGCGGGCTTTCAGAAATCACCATCTTCCGGCCGCTTTATCGGAAGGGCGAACTCGCCCAAGTGCTGATGACCTTCGGCATGGTGTTCGTCACCATCGCCGGGCTCACCTTCTTCTTCGGCACCGACATCAAGCGCCTGCCCGTGCCGGATTACCTCGGCGGACTGGTCGATATCGGCTTCCGCACCTATCCCGCATATCGGCTGTTCCTGATTGCGGTCGGTGCGCTGCTCGCAATCGGCCTCTGGTATCTGATCGAAGGCTCGCTCTACGGCGCGCGGCTGCGGGCGGCGGTCGACAATCCGCGCATGGCGCGCGCGGTCGGCATCGACGTGAACCGGCTGTTCACGATCACGTTCGTTGGCGGCTGCGCGCTCGCGGGTTTCGGCGGAATCATCGGCGCCGACATGCTGCCGCTCGAACCGTTCTATGCGCTGCGTTATCTCGTGCCGTTCCTCGTGATCGTTGCGGTCGGCGGCCACGGCAGCTTCAAGGGCTCGTTCGTCGCCGCGATCACGCTCGGGCTGATCGACACGGCCGGGAAATTCCTTGTGCCGTCCATCGCGCCCTATCTCTTCTTCGGGCTCGTATTCGTTCTCCTGCTACTCAGGCCGCATGGGTTGTGGCCCGCCAAGAGCGCCGGATGAAGCCGCTGGGTACGCCGACGCTTGCCGATGACCGCGTCAGCCCGCTCTGGCACGCGATGCCGTGGCTGCTGGCGCTTGCCTTTTATTTCATGGGCGCGGGCTATCACAGCCTCGGGACGAACATCCTCGTCTATATCCTGCTGACGCTCTCGCTCGATCTCGCGCTCGGCTATGCGGGGATCATCACGCTGGGCCATGCGGCGTTTTTCGGCTTCGGCGCGTACACCGCGGCGCTTTTCGCGCTCCATGTTTACAGCGAGCCGGTGACGGGCCTGATCGTCGCGACGGTCGTTACGGGAATCTTCGCCGCGCTCACCGGCATGCTGATCCTGCACACGCAGGGCGTGACACTGCTGATGCTCACGCTTGCGATCTCCATTTTGCTCGCGGAATGGGCCAATCGCGCGCACGGGATCACGGGCGGAGAGGATGGCCTGCGGGTCACGATGGGTTACGTGCTCGGTCTCTTCCGCTTCGATCTGTGGGGCCGTGTTGCCTATCTCTACGCGCTTGCGGTCTTGTTCGTGTGGTTTCTCGCGGCGTGGAGCATCGTGCATTCGCCGTTCGGCCGCTCGCTCGATGGCATCCGGCAGAACCCGGCGCGCATGCGCGCGGTCGGCACGCCCGTCTGGTGGCGGCTCGTGGCGATCTACGCGATCTCGGGCGCGATGGCCGGGACCGCCGGCGCGCTCTCGGCGCAGACGACGCGCTTTGTCGGCCTCAACACGCTGCACGTGCTGATCTCCGGCATCGCGGTCGTCATGCTCGTGCTCGGCGGCACCAAGCGGCTCTACGGCGCGTTCATCGGCGCGACGATCTATGTCGTGGTGCAGGACGTCGCCGCCAAGGTGAACCCGTTCTACTGGATGTTCGTGATCGGCGGCCTCCTGATGGCCACCGTCATGTTCCTCGAAGGCGGCTTGATGGAGGTGCTTGATATCGCGCGCCGCCGCTTCCGCCAGCTCTTCGCGCGGAGCCGGGCATGAACGCGCTCGAGGTTCGCGGCCTGTGCAAGAATTTCGGCGCACTTGCCGTCGCGCAGTCGATCGATCTCGATCTCGCGCCCGGCGCGCGCATGGGGCTGATCGGGCCGAACGGCGCAGGCAAGACGACGCTGATCAACCTGCTGACCGGGATGCTGACGCCCGATGCGGGAACAATTGCGCTGAACGGCGAGGCGATCGCCGGCACGAAGCCGGAAGGCCGGGTGCAGCGCGGGCTCGTGCGCACGCATCAGATCAACACGCTGCTGACCGAGATGAACGTGCGGGACAACGTGGCCGTCGCCGTCGCCGAGCGGGACGGCGTCGCCTGGCGCATGTTCCGGTTTGGCGCGCAATGGCGGGCGTGTCTTGCCGAAGCCGACGAGCGGTTGCGCGAGATCGGCATCGATTCCGTCGCCGGCCGGCGCGTTTCCGAACTGCCCTACGGCCAGCAGCGGTTGCTCGAGATCGCGATTGCGCTCGCACTCAAACCGCGCGTGCTGCTGCTCGACGAACCGGCGGCGGGCGTGCCGGCGACGGAGTCGCACATCATTCACGATGTGCTGGACCGGCTGCCAAAAGACATCGCGATCCTGATCATCGAGCACGACATGGACGTGGTCTTCCGCTTCGCGCGCGAGATCACGGTGCTGGTGCAGGGCAAGATCCTCACGCGCGGCATTCCTTCGGCGATTGCGGCGAACCCGGAAGTGCGTGCGGTCTATCTCGGGCGGAGCGTGAAATGAGCTTGCCGCTTGAGGTTCGCGAGCTGCGCGCGGGCTACGGCCCGACGGTGGTGCTCGACGGCATTTCGCTTGACGTGGCGGCGGGCGGAACGCTCGCGGTGCTTGGGCGGAACGGGGTCGGTAAGACCACGCTGCTGGCGACCCTCATGGGACTCACCACGCTGCACGCGGGCACGATCCAGGTCGGCGGCGAGGAGATTCAGGGAAAGCCCACGCATATCCGCAACGCACTCGGCCTCGGCTATGTGCCGCAGGAGCGCGAAATCTTTCCGTCGCTGACGGCGGAAGAAAATCTTGCCGTGTCGGCGCGCAAGGACGGCTGGACGATTGAGGCCGTCTTCGACCTCTTCCCGTCCCTGAAAGCGCGCCGCGGCAACACCGGCAACCGGCTCTCGGGCGGCGAGCAGCAGATGCTCGCCATCGGCCGCGCGCTTGTGGGTGCTCCCAAAGTGTTGCTGCTCGACGAGCCGCTCGAAGGTCTCGCGCCGGTCGTCATCGAGACGCTGATCGAGGCGCTCGAGCGCATTCAGCGCGAATCGAAAGTCACGATGCTGCTCGTGGAGCAAAAAGCGGAGCTGGCGCTGTCGCTGACGCAGAACGCCGTGATCCTCGACCGCGGCAAGATCGTCTGGGTCGGTGCGAGCGCCGCGCTCAAGGCCGACGAGGCGACGCAGGCGGAGCATCTCGGCGTGGCGGGGAAGCGCTGATTTAGCTCGTCATTTCGAGACGCGAGCCATCGGGTCCGCGCGAAGCGCGGCCCGATGACAGGCTCGGCGCCGCCCCGGAATGGCTCGGAAATACCGATCACCTCATGGCCGGGCGAAGACCCGGCCATCCAGCACAAGTGGCACGGCCGTCTGGATGCGCGGGTCAAGCCCGCGCATGAGGGGTGAACTGATTTTAGACGCCCAACACCCGCACCGGCTTGCCGGCAAGCCACGCCTCGATGTTTTCGACCGACTGTCCATAGAAGAAGCGATAGGCTTCTTCTGTCACATAGCCGAGATGCGGCGCCGCGAGGACATTGGACAGGTGACGGAACCGGTGATCGGCGGGCAGCGGCTCACGGTCGAACACATCGAGGCCAGCGCCGGCAATCCCCTTGGCCGTCAGCGCGGCAATCAGCGCGGCTTCCTCAACGATCGGCCCGCGTGACGTATTGATGAGCAATGCGTCGGGCTTCATCAGGCCGAGTTCGCGCGCACCGATCAGCCCGCGCGTGCGGTCGCTCAGCACGAGATGGATCGTCACGATGTCCGACGATTGCAGGAGCGCATCGAGCGAGCCCGCGAATTCGACTCCGGCCTCCGCGCAGCGTTCCGCCGTCAGGTTCTGGCTCCAGGCCGAAACTTTCATGCCGAAGGCGAGGCCGGCTTTCGCCACGCGTGAGCCGAGCTTGCCGAGCCCGATGACGCCGAGACGGCGGCCAAACACTTCGCGGCCGACGGTTTGCTGCCAGCCGCCGTTCCTGAAGCCGTGCGACTCCGCCGGGATGTGGCGCATCAATGCGAAGATCAGCCCCCAGGTCAGCTCGGCCGTGGCGACCGCAGAGCTTTCCGTCCCGCACACGGGGATGTTGCGTTCGGTTGCCGCTCTCACATCGATCGAAGCGTTTCGCAGCCCGGTCGTGATGAGCAATTTGAGGTCGGGAAGCTTCTCCAGCAGCGCTCGGTCGAAGGGCGTGCGCTCGCGCATGGCAATCACGATATCGGCGCCTTTCAGGGCGGCGGCGACTCCGTCGTGATCGGCAATGTGCCGGGTCACGGATGTCAACTCGACGCGCCCCTTGAGCCGCTCCCAGTCGCCGAACTTCCGCGCGACATTCTGGTAGTCGTCGAGCGCCACACAGCGCAGCATTGCGTTCCCCCCGGTTTACAGGCCCGGACCATACCGGCAGATTTGAGTGGGCCAAAGAGGGTGGCGGCCGAATTGAGCGCCGACTATATGCCAGTCGGTAGGGTTGGACCTGGATGATCGGAAGGCCTGCATGCTGCGTTCGCTTGGGGAGTTCATCAGTGAGATTACCGGCGGGACGCGCGACCCCGCCCGCTTCGATGAGACGGACTACCGGCTCGCGGCGGCGGCGCTTCTTGTCCATGTCGCGGCGACCGACGCCAATTTCGACGGGCAGGAGCGGGCGAAGTTGCGCAACCTGCTCGCCGAGCGCTTCGATCTGGATGCGGATGACGCGGACGCATTGATCGAGTCGGCCGTGAGCGCGGATCGCGAGGCGGTCGATCTCTACCAGTTCACGAGCCTGATCAATCGCTCGTGCGACGATGAAGGTCGCCGCAAGATCGTGGAAATGATGTTCCAGATTGCCTATGCGGACGGGCAGCTCAGCGAGTTCGAAGATAATATCGTGTGGCGCGCGTCGGAGCTGATGCATGTTCCGTCGCGCGAGCGCGTCACCATCCGGGCGCAGGTGCGCACACAGAACGCGCAGGACGAGACTTGAAAAAGAACATTCTGGTCATTTTGCATCAGGAACATTCGACGCCGGGCCGCGTCGCGCACCGGCTGATCGAGCGCGGATTTCATCTCGATGCGCGGCGCCCCCGCTTCGGCGATCCGTTGCCCGAAACGCTCAGCGAGCATGACGGCGTTATCGTCTTCGGCGGTCCGCAAAGCGCCAACGACTCCGACGACTATGTGAAGCGCGAGATCGACTGGACCGAAGTGCCGCTGCGGGAGGAGAAGCCGTTTCTTGGCATCTGTCTCGGCGCGCAGATGCTCGCGAAGAAGCTCGGCGCGCGCGTCGACTTCCATCCCGAGAAGCTTGTGGAGGTCGGTTACTATCCGCTGCGCCCGACGCCGGAAGGCGCGAAGCTGATGGAATGGCCGGACCAGATTTATCAATGGCACCGCGAGGGCTTCGATCTGCCGGGCGGCGCGGTGCGGCTCGCGGAAAGCGATGTCTTCGCGAACCAGGCGATCCAGGTGGGACGCGCCGCTTTCGGCGTGCAGTTTCATCCCGAGCTCACGACCAAGATGGTCTATCGCTGGACAACGCTCGGGCATGAACGTCTTGCGCTGCCCAACGCGCGGCCGCGCGCCGAGCATTTTGAGGGCCGCGCGCTACACGACGGCAAGACGCAGCAATGGCTCGACCGTTTCCTTGATCTCTGGACCGGGCTGATGGATCGGCCCGACCAAAACGGGAAGCCGGGCTTGTCGCAAAATGCGAAAGCCGTTGCAGATTGAGACGCGCGGCGCGGGCCGCTAACCCCGCCAACCCAATACCTAGAACCCGCCTTTGCCAGCACCCCTAGATGCGGTGCCGGCCGCCCTGTTCAGGCTTGGCCACGGGCTTGCTGATGAAGAGGCCAAGCCGGCATCAGGTTTTGCGTAGCCGGCCGAGTCATCGGCGGGAGACGGCCGGAAGCGACCCCTCCGGCTGCCTCCCGTTCGTATTTCTGGCGATCGGATTTTTACGGTGGACTGGTGGAGCCGAGGGGAGTTGAACCCCTGACCTCCGCATTGCGAACGCGGCGCTCTCCCAACTGAGCTACGGCCCCGGTCCAGAGGCAGGCATGTAGGCCGCGCCCCAAAGGGGTGTCAAGGACAGCGCAGAACTGCGAATGGCGACCCTTCCCCCGTGCGCCCGGCGCGGCTATTGATCGGGGAACCGCGGGGAGCGAAGCATGAATCCTTTTCTCTGGCTCATCAGCACGCTGATCACGCTTTACATCTGGATCCTGATCGCGAACGCCGTGCTGTCCTGGCTCGTGGCCTTCAACGTCGTCAATCCGAGCAACAACATCGTGCGCGCCATCGGCGAGGGGCTGTATCGGCTGACGGAGCCTGCGCTCCGGCCGATCCGCCAGATGCTGCCGAGCCTCGGCGGTCTCGATATCTCGCCGGTCATCCTCATCATCATCCTGCTGTTCGCGCAGCGGCTCCTGTATTGGCTGCTCGGCTGAGTGGCCGCGCGGCCCTGGAAGATTCTCGCCGGCGCGCTTTCGGTCAGCGTGCGCGCGACGCCCAAGGGTGGACGCGATTCCATTGACGGCACGGTCGAACTCGCGGATGGGCAGACCGCGCTGAAAGTGCGCGTGCGCGCGGCACCCACGGACGGCAAAGCGAATGACGCATTGATCCGCGTGCTGGCGAAGGCGGTGGGCGTCCCACCGCGCGCCGTCACGCTGCTACAGGGTGCCGCAGCGAGAACGAAGACCTTTCGCATCGAAGGCGATCCGGCCAGATTGGCCGCCGCGCTGGAGCGCGCGATCGGCGAACAGGGACAACGGCAATGACGGCGAAGATTCTGGACGGCAAGGCAGTGGCGGCGGAAGTGCGGGCGCAGGTCGCGGAAGAAGCTGCGCGCGTTGCGAAAGAGCTCGGCCGCAAGCCCGGTCTCGCGGTTGTTCTCGTCGGGGCCGATCCGGCCAGCGAAGTTTATGTACGGAACAAGGGCCGCTCGACCATTGAGGCGGGCATGGAATCGTTCGAGCACAAGCTGCCGGAGACCGCGTCGGAAGCCGAAGTGCTGGCGCTCGTGCAAAAGCTCAACGCCGACGACAAGGTCGACGGCATTCTCGTGCAGTTGCCGCTGCCGAAGCAGATCGACACCAACCGCGTGCTTAATACCGTCGACCCCGCGAAGGACGTGGACGGCTTTCACCCGATGAACGCGGGCAAGCTCGCGACCGGGTTGCCGGCGCTTGCGCCCTGCACGCCGGTCGGCTGCGTCATCATCGCGAAGAAAGCGCATGGCTCGCTCGCGGGCCTTGAGGCCGTCGTGCTGGGGCGCTCCAACATCGTCGGCAAGCCGCTCGCGCAACTCCTGTTGCAGGAGAATGCGACGGTGACGATCGCGCATTCGCGCACCAAAGATCTCGCGGCGGTTGCGCGGCGCGCGGACATTCTTTGCGTTGCGATCGGCAAGCCGGAATTCGTGAAGGGCGACTGGATCAAGCCGGGCGCGACCGTGATCGACGTCGGCATCAATCGAATTGCGAAGCCGGACGGCAAGACGAAGCTCGTCGGCGATGTTGCTTACGAGGAAGCGGCCCAGGTCGCGGGCGCCATCACGCCGGTGCCGGGCGGCATCGGGCCGATGACGATTGCGTGCCTGCTCGTGAATACGCTGCGCGCGGCTTGCGCGCGTGCCGGACTACCCGCGCCAGCAATCTGAACCGATTTTTGGCTGCCCGCATGGGTGCTCGCTGCGCTCGCCATGCGGGCGAGCGCGCTGCTTGCGCGCGTGCCGGACTTGAAGCGCCGAAGATTTAAGGTCGCGTCAGCGCGTCCAGGCGAAGGCGACTTTGTCGAGGACCTTTGCGCCGAAGCGCTCGGTCGAGCGGGCGACGGCGCGGCCGCCGAGCGCGCGGTAGAAATTCACCGCCGGCTCGTTGTCCGAAAGCGCCCAGACCACCAGGCCGTTGCTGCCGGTCTCATGCAGGTCGCGCTTGGCCATCGAGAACAGCCGGCGGCCGAAGCCGAGCCCCTGATATTCGGGGCGCAGGTAGAGCTCATAAATCTCGCCGCCGTAATGCAGGCTCTTGGCGCGGTTCCGTCCGAAATTGGCGTAGCCGGCGATCTCCTCGCCGAAGGTCAGGAGCGCGATGCGCGACCCGCGGCGGATCGCGGCGTCCCACCAGGAGGGACCGCGGCGCTGCACGAGCTTTTCGAGTTCCGGGCCGGGAATGAGGCCCATATAGGCCGTCCGCCACGCCTCATCATGCGTGTCGGCGAGCGCCACAGCGTCATCGGGCTTGGCCCGGCGGATGTCGATCAGGATCGTGCTCATGGGCCTGATCGAACCAAACGCACGCCGACGCTTCAAGCGTTTCGTTAACGGCTGGTTAATCTACCGGGGAGGTGCGGCCTTTCGGTCACACCCGCCTGCGCGGCAATTTTCGCGCGCAAACGAGCCTCAGACGCTCTCGGTCTCGCGCGCGCGCTCGTCGCGTTTGCGGTCGTTCGCATCGAGCAGCTTCTTGCGCAGGCGAATCGATTTCGGAGTCACTTCAACGAGTTCATCGTCCTCGATGTAAGCGAGCGCCTTCTCGAGCGTCATCTTGATCGGCGGCGTGAGGCGTACCGCTTCGTCCTTCGACGTCGTGCGGATGTTCGTGAGCTTCTTGCCCTTGAGCACGTTCACTTCGAGATCGTTGCCGCGCGTGTGCTCGCCGACGATCATGCCGCGATACACTTTCCAGCCGGGCTCGATCATCATCGGTCCGCGTGCCTCCAGGTTCCACAGCGCGTAGGCGACGGCGTCGCCCTGATCGGTGGAAATCAGCACACCATTGCGGCGGCCGGGGATGTCGCCCTTGAACGGCGCGTAGGCATGGAACAAGCGGTTCATCACCGCGGTGCCGCGCGTGTCGGTGAGCAGCTCGCTCTGGTAGCCGAGCAGGCCGCGCGTCGGAACATGGAACACGAGGCGCTGACGGCCGCCGCCCGACGGGCGCATTTCCATCATGTCGCCGCGGCGCTCGGACAGCTTCTGCACGACGACGCCGGAATGTTCCTCGTCGACGTCGACAACAACTTCCTCGATCGGCTCGAGCAGGTCGCCCGACTGCAGATCGCGCGACAGCACGACCTTCGGGCGCGACACCGAAACCTCGAAGCCTTCGCGGCGCATGGTCTCGATCAGGATGCCGAGCTGCAATTCGCCGCGGCCGGCGACCTCGTAGGCGTCCTTCTCTTCGCTTTCCTTGATGTGGAGCGCGATGTTGCCCTCGGCCTCGCGGAACAGGCGGTCGCGGATCATGCGGCTCGTGACTTTATCGCCTTCCGTCCCGGCCAGTGGAGAGTCGTTGACGCGGAAGGTCATGGCGAGCGTCGGCGGATCGATCGGCTGGGCGGCAATAGCCGTCTCGGCCTCGGGTGCTGCGATCGTGTCGGAAACGTTCGCCTTCTCAAGCCCCGCAATGGCGACGATGTCGCCCGCCGACGCCTCGTCGACGCTCGTGCGCTCAAGGCCGCGGAAGGCGAGAATCTTCGTGACGCGGCCCTGCTCGATCAACTCGCCCTCGCGCGAGAGCGCCTTCACATTCTGGTTCGCCTTGACCGTGCCGGAGGTGATGCGGCCGGTGAGGATGCGGCCGAGATAGGGATCGGCTTCAAGGATCGTTGCGAGCAGACGGAACGGTCCGTCCTCGACCCGCGGCGCCGGCACATGGCGCACGACGAGATCGAACAGGGGTTGCATGCCGTCGTCATGCGAGCCGTCGAGCGCGTCCGCCATCCAGCCTTGCTTGGCCGACCCGTACAGGATCGGGAAGTCGAGCTGCTCGTCGGTGGCGTCGAGCGCGGCGAAGAGGTCGAACACTTCGTTGACGACCTGCGTCGCGCGGGCGTCGGGGCGATCGACCTTGTTGATCACGACGATGGGCTTCAGGCCGCGCTTCAGCGCTTTTTGCACGACGAACTTCGTCTGTGGCAGCGGGCCTTCGGCGGCGTCGACCAGGACCAGCACGCCATCGACCATGTTCAGGATGCGCTCGACCTCGCCGCCGAAATCGGCGTGGCCCGGCGTGTCGACGATATTGATGCGGATGTCCTTCCACATCACCGAGGTCGCCTTGGCGAGAATGGTGATGCCGCGCTCGCGCTCGAGGTCGTTTGAGTCCATCGCGCGCTCGGTCACGCGCTCGTTCTCGCGGAACGTGCCGGACTGCTGGAGCAGGCGGTCGACGAGCGTGGTCTTGCCGTGGTCGACGTGGGCGATGATGGCGATGTTGCGTAGCTGCATGGGAAAATGGGTTCGCGAAAGGGTCCGGTCAGGGCCGGCCCGTCAGAAGGGTTGACTTGCTGGATTCGGCGCCGGGTCTAGCCGCTTTACGGCCTGACCTCAAGCGCGCCAGGGGCTCGGGGCTCCCGCACGCCGCGGGCGTGCGGCCTGCACCATCATCATTTCCCCGAGGTTTTCGGCGGTCAGCAGCCCCACCAGGCGCTCCTGTGCATCGACGACGCCCACCACGGGTTTGCCGAGTTCGGTTAATGCTTTCAATGCGGAATCGAGATTGGCGCGGGCAGAGACTGTGGGAACTTCCTTTTCCATGATCTCCAGTACCGGCGCGTCCGGCCCGAGCTCTTTCAGCGCCTTGATCATGACATCGCGCGTCACGACGCCGCGCAGGCGTCCACCGCCATCGACCACGGGAAACTCCTTCTGGGTGGTGCGGATCAGGCAGTCGATGGCGTCGCTCACAGTCGCGCCGGTATTGAGCGACTCGAACTTGGTGATCATCGCGTCGGCGACGAGATTGCCGCGTGCGACCGCGCGAAGCTGGGCGTAGCTCGCCTCGCCGGAGGCCGCGAGGAAGACGAAGACCGCGATCAGCACCAGCATGAAGTTGCCGGCGAAGATGCCGAGGATACCGAAAGCGACGGCGAAGGCCTGACCGATGGCCGCGGCCCACTGCGTGGCGCGGGCGTGGGTCATCCGCATCGCGAGCAGCGCGCGCAGCACGCGACCGCCGTCCATCGGGAAGGCCGGGATCAGGTTGAAGAGGACGAGGAAGACGTTCGCGCCTGCAAGCTTTGCGGCCATCGAAATCGCGGGGTCCTGAATGTTGGTCAGGTCGTTCGGATCGACGCGCGCGCCGAGAACGACAATGAGAATGACAGCGATGACGACGTTCACGAGCGGGCCGGCGATGGCGACGACGAGCTCCTCGCTCGGCTTGTCGGGCATGCGCTCAAGGCTCGCGATGCCGCCGAACGGCCAGAGCGTCACGTCCTTGGTCTGCACGCCGTAGCGGCGGGCCGCGAAGACGTGACCGAATTCGTGCAGCAGCACGCAGAAGAAGAGGAGCGCAATGAAGATCACGCCTTCCCACGCCGCTGCCGTGCCGCCGCGCTGGTAATACGCGAACCAGATCCAGCCGAGCAGGAGCAGGAAGGTGACGTGGATGCGCACGTCGGTGCCGCCGACGCGCGCAATCGTGATCGACCAAGGCATCGGAAGCTCCTGAGCGGGGTGCCCGGAGTCCTAGCTAAGCACGGCGAAGGGAAAACGCCAGCTTACCGTCATCACCGGGACAAGCCCGGCGATGACACGAGAGGATTACTTCCCGCCCATCTTCCGTTTCCGCATGGCCCAGGTGCGGAGCCGGAGCGCGTTGAGCTTGATGAAGCCCTGCGCGTCGCGATGGTCGTAGGCCACGGCACCTTCCTCGAAGGTGACAAGCTCGGAGTCGTAGAGCGAAAACGGGCTCTCGCGCCCGACGACCGAGACGTTGCCCTTGTAGAGTTTCAGGCGGACGCGGCCGGTGACGAACTCCTGGCTCTTGTCGATGAGCGTCTGCAATAGCTCGCGCTCGGGCGTGAACCAGAAGCCGTAATAGATCAGCTCGGCGTAGCGCGGCATGAGCGAGTCCTTCAGATGCGCCGCCTCGCGGTCGAGTGTGATCGACTCGATGCCTCTGTGCGCGGCGAGCAGGATGGCGCCGCCGGGCGTCTCGTAGACGCCGCGCGATTTCATGCCGACAAAACGGTTCTCGACGAGATCGAGCCGGCCGATGCCGTTCGCCTTGCCAAGCTCGTTGAGCCTGGCGAGGAGCGCCGCCGGTGAAAGCTTCTTGCCGTCGACGGCGACCGGATCGCCCTTCTCGAAGTCGACCGTGATCTCCGTCACCTTGTCGGGCGCGGTCTCCGGCGAGATCGTGCGCTGATAGACATATTCCGGCGGCTCGGCCGCGGGGTCTTCCAGTACTTTGCCTTCGGACGATGAGTGCAGAAGGTTCGCGTCCACGGAGAAGGGCGCCTCGCCGCGCTTGTCCTTGGCGATGGGAATCTGGTTTTGCTCCGCGAATTGCAGGAGCTTCGTGCGGGACGACAAATCCCATTCGCGCCACGGCGCGATGACGCGGATGTTCGGTTCGAGTGCGTAATAGGTCAACTCGAAGCGCACCTGATCGTTGCCCTTGCCGGTCGCGCCATGCGCGACGGCGTCGGCGCCGGTCTTTTGCGCGATCTCAATCTGCTTCTTCGCGATCAACGGCCGCGCGATCGAGGTGCCGAGCAGGTACTGGCCCTCATACAGCGTGTTGGCGCGGAACATCGGGAAGACGTAGTCGCGGACGAATTCCTCGCGCAGGTCCTCGATGAAAATGTTCGAGGACTTGATGCCGAGCAGCTCCGCCTTCTTGCGCGCGGGCTCGACCTCTTCGCCCTGGCCGAGATCGGCGGTGAAGGTGACGACCTCGCAGCCATAGGTGGTTTGCAGCCACTTCAGGATCACCGAAGTATCGAGCCCGCCGGAATAGGCGAGCACCACCTTCTTCACGTCTTTCTGCATCGGAATACCCCGCGAATTCGGGGTGTTATAGGCGGACGCGGGTCGGGCGCAAGTCGACGGCCTCAGCCGTGCGTGCCATTCTTTGCGCATGGCAAAGATCGACTTCTGGTACGATTTTGCGTCGACCTATTCCTATCTCGCGGCCATGCGAGCCGAGGCGGTGGCGAAAGCGGCCGGTGTCACGCTGCACTGGCGGCCGTTCTTGCTCGGCCCGATCTTCAAGTCGCACGGCATGGATACGTCGCCCTTCAATATCTATCCGGTGAAGGGGCGCTATTCGGTGCGGGATCTCGAGCGGCTCGCGGAGCGGCAGGGCCTGCCGAAATTTCATCTGCCCGTTCCGTTCCCCGCGAACTCGCTGCTTGCGTCACGCGCGGCGTTGGCGTTGCCGGATGAGGCGCGTCCGGATTTTTCGCGCGCGGTCTATCTCGTGGAATTTGCGGAAGGGCGGGACATTTCCGACCGCGGTACGATCGGCGACATCCTCGCCAAGCTCGGCCATGACGCGGAGACTGTGCTCGCGAAGACCGGCGATCAGACGGTCAAGGACAAGCTGCGCACCGAGACCGAGGAAGCCGGCAAACAGGGCATCTTCGGCGCGCCAAATTTTGTGACCGAGGATGGCGAGCACTTCTGGGGCAACGACCGGCTCGAGCAGGCGCTCGACTGGGCGAACGGCCGACGGCCCGCCTGAATCTTTACGGGTTGGTGGCGACGCGGCTCGGCGGCTTTTTCGGCGCGGGTTTCTTCGCGCTCTTCACAGGTTTCTTCGATTTGGGCTTCGTCGCCTGCCGGCACTCGTCGTATTCGCCGCGCGCGATCTCGGTGCGCTCGCGCGCCAGCGGCTCGCGGAAAAAGTGGTGCCGGCCGGCAATGAGCACCGGCACGAATTCGCGCCGGAAGCGGCAGGCGTTTTTCGGCGGCGTCAGCGCCGGGTTCATGTAGTAGCGAATGAAGCGGGCATGGACTTCGCTGCGGCCCGCGAGCTCTTCAATCGCAATCGATTGCGAATATTGCCAGGCGGGGCCGAAGCGCGGCGTGCGCCGCGCGAGCGGCAGGCAGGCGAAGGAAAACTGACAGACGCCGCGGCGATTGTAGAAGACGACGTCGCAGAGGTCGGACCCGCCCCAGACGCGGCGGTTCGATTGCGCGCGCAGATTGACGACGCGCGCGATGTGGCGCTGGCCTTCCTCCGACTCGCCCGTCGAGCCGCCCTCGAAATAGATCGCGAGCGTCAGACAGTAGAGCGTGTTCTCATTGATCCGGGCGTCGTTGACGGTGCTCGCCGCGCGCGTGACATTCTGATCGCGGGCATCGAGCGGAGTGAAAGCGGCGGATGCATGCGCGGCGGCGAAAAACGCGCCCGCGATGCCGAGTGCAACAATCCCGCTGCCGTGGAAGCGCCCCATCCCCCCTCCGAAGAATTGAAATCTAGCGGCGAGGGCGCGGCCAGGCAAACAGGGAACCCGAATTCGGGTTCCATTCGCTCGCTGGCAATCAAATTAATCCTAATGCTGGACGGGTTCGGCCTGGTCGCGCCACAGGCCGGCGCTACGGCCCGCAATGAGCCAATAGACGAGCCCGGCGGCGATTCCGGCGGCCGTCAGCAGCTCGAAATTGGTGCCGAGCGGCATGTCGAAATCGAAGCGGGGCAGCGGCCCGACAAAGCCAAGCGAGTAGCCGCAAAAGAGCCCGATGAGCCCGCCGGCGAGCGCGTAAATCAGGACCGAACGCAGGCCGAAGGTTTCGGTGACGAGAATCGCGATGATCGCGGGCACGAATGAAAAAGCGGCAACGAAGGCGCTGACCGTGAAGACGAAGACGGTCAGCAGCGGGAAGTCGTCGGCCTTCGGCAGTTCGGGCGCGGCGCCAAGCACCATAACAGCGGCCGCAGCGAGGGTTGCGATCCAGAACGCGAAGAGCGTGACGAAGAAGCGGAAGACGAGCTGCATCGCTCAATCCGTCATGGCCATGGCGCGGAGCGCCAGTCTCTCGCGTGCCGAGAGCTTTTGCGTCTCGGATTTCAACTGGCCGCAGGCGGCGAGAATGTCGCGTCCGCGCGGCTTGCGGACGGGGCTCGCATAGCCCGCCTTGAACACGATCTCCGAAAACCGCTCAATCGTCTCCCAGTCCGAGCACTCATATTTGGTGCCGGGCCACGGATTGAACGGGATCAGATTGATCTTGGCGGGAATGCCTTTGAGCAACTTCACGAGCGCGCGCGCGTCGGCGGGCGTGTCGTTCACGTCCTTCAGCATCACATATTCGAATGTGATGCGGCGCGCGTTCGACGCGCCGGGAAAGGTGCGGCAGGCGTCGAGCAATTCCCTGATCGGATACCTCTTGTTGATCGGCACGAGTTCGTCGCGCAGATCGTCGCGTGTGGCATGCAGCGAGATCGCAAGTAGGGTGCCGACCTCGTCGCCGAGACGCGCGATCTCCGGCACGATGCCGGACGTCGAGACGGTGATGCGGCGCTTGCCGATCGAAAGACCTTCGCCATCGACGATGATTTCGATTGCGTGCTTTACGCCGTCGAAATTATAGAGCGGCTCGCCCATCCCCATGAAGACGATGTTGGAGACGTAACGGTCGCCCGACGGAACGATCGAACCCTCGGGCGGCGTCATGCCCGGCCATTCGTGCAGTTGGTCCCGCGCGATCATGACCTGCGTCACAATTTCAGCAGCCGTGAGATTGCGCACGAGACGTTGTGTGCCGGTGTGACAGAAGGAGCAATTGAGTGTGCAGCCGACCTGGCTTGAGACGCACAGCGTGCCGCGGTCGCTTTCGGGAATATAGACGCACTCGATCTCGTGTGGCCGTTCGCCGGGAGTGTCGGCGGGAAGGCGAATGAGCCACTTGCGCGTGCCGTCGGCCGAGACCTGCTCGACGACGACTTCGGGGCGCTCAAGCGTGAAGTGCTCGGCGAGCTTCGCACGCAGATGCTTCGAGACACTGCTCATCTCGGCGAAGTCGAGCACGCCGCGGAAATAGATCCAGTGCCAGAGCTGCGCCACGCGCATTTTGCACTCGCGCTCGGGCACGCCGATTTCCGTCAGCGCCGCGTGCAACCCGGCGCGGCCGAGGCCGGCGAGCGAACGGCGTGCGTTCGCCACGGCGGCGGCAGAGGTTTCCATTGGCGCGTTCATGGGTGCATCCGATCCGGCCATAGATCGTGCCGGAGCGCGGAAAGGTCAACTATGCCGGAACTACGGCGTTAACGGCACTCCTGCGTCGCCCGGTCGAGGGCCTGGGTGATGCCGGAGAGCGAGTAGCGGTCCGTGGTGACGTTGCCGCGCGAGGAGGTGCTCCTCATTTCGAGATCGGCCCCTTTGCGCATGGCGTCGATCAGGCGCGCCTCCTCGGCGACGTTCCGGATCCAGGCGCCGGCCTGGCGGGCATACAGTGCGAATGTGTCGTTACCGATCCGCGCCATCGGGTCGGCATCTTCCTTGAGCGGAAAGCCGAGGAGGGCGCTGAACTCGTTGCGCACATTGTCGCCCGGCCGCGTGCTGATGAAGATGTAGGCGGGATCGCGATTGAGGCCGGCCGGCAGCCGTTCGCGCGGCTGGCTGAGCGCAAAGCACACTTTGCCCGCCTGTCCGCCGCCGACATACACGCCCCAGTCTCCGAACTGACCGACGAGGGACGGACTTGCGCCTTGCGCATGCGCCGGGACCGCCGCTGCGGTCACGAGCAGCGAGAGCACGCCGGCAATCGCCGCCAGCTTTGAGAAGTCGGTCATGGTCGTTGCCTCCCACGAACGGCGGACGAATCCGCGCAGAAATTTCAGGACAATCCTTAGCCGCCGCTTGCCCCCGATTTCAACCCACTATCGGCAACGTCCCCGGCCGTGGACGTTCCGCAAAAAATGACGCAAACAGCCCGCTGCCGCAATCCGCCTGGAAAGGATACGATCATGAAGGCTCTCCTGTGCGTGCGTCATGGGCCGCCCGAAGCGCTGGAACTCGCGGATTTGCCCGATCCGGTGCCGGGTCCGGGGGAGGTTATCGTCGATGTGAAGGCGGCGGGCCTTAACTTCTTCGACCTGCTCATTATCTCGAACCGTTATCAGGTGAAGCCTGCGTTGCCGTTTTCGCCCGCGTCGGAGTTCGCCGGCGTGGTTTCGGCGCTGGGTGAAGGCGCGAAGCAATTCAAGATCGGCGACCGCGTCTGTGGGGCGGTCGGTTATGGCGCCGCGCGCGAGAAGATCGCGGTGGCCGAGCGGCAACTCAATCTCATCCCGGACGCCCTTGATTTCGACAAGGCCGCGGGTCTGCTCGTGACCTATGGCACCTCGCTGCATGCGCTCGAGGATCGCGCGAAATTAAAGCACGGCGAAACGCTTGCGGTGCTGGGTGCGGCGGGCGGCGTGGGGCTTGCGGCGGTCGAACTTGGCAAGGCGATGGGTGCGCGCGTGATTGCATGCGCGTCGTCGCCGGAGAAGCTCGAATTCACGCGCAAGCACGGTGCTGATGAAGGCATCGACTATTCGCGCGAAGACCTGAAGGAGCGGCTCCGGCAGCTCACCGCCGATAAGGGCGCGGATGTTGTGTTCGATCCGGTCGGCGGGCCGCTCGCGGAAGCTGCGGTGCGCGCGACGGCGTGGGAAGGGCGCTATCTCGTCGTCGGTTTCGCGTCCGGCGAGATTCCGAAGATCGCGCTCAACCATGTGCTGCTGCGCGGCTGCTCGATTGTCGGCGTTATCTGGGGTGCGATGATCCAGCGCGATCCGGCGCGCGGCAACGCGATCACGCAGCAACTGCTGCAATGGGCGAGCGAGGGCAAGATCTCGGGCCATATCGACCGGGCGCTTCCGCTCGCGCAGGCGCGCGAGGCGCTCGAAGCGATTGCGCGGCGCGAAGTGAAGGGGAAGTACGTCCTGAAGCCGTAAGACTCGCCGCCAGCAAATTGTCACATGTCATCCCGGGCGAGCGAAGCGAGACCCGGGATCCAGGATCGCTGGCGTATGTGTTCCTGGGTCCCGGCTCTCGGCGCTAACGCGCCTCGGCCGGGATGACAGCCGTTAGCTCGGCCACGCCGTGGTCAAATTTTCGAGCGCGTGGCGGGCGGCCTGCCGGTGTTCCGGCAGGATATGCGAGGTCACGAGCTTCAGCGTCGCCGCCAGGACCGCCGCGTCGTCGGTGAAGCCGAGCACCGGCATAAAATCCGGCAGCGTATCGATGGGCATGATGAAATAAGCGAGCGCGGCCAAAATTGCGCCGCGCACATGCACGGGCGTGTTGCGGTCGAGCGCGCAGTAATAGACGGCGACAGCGTCCTCCGCGAAGGGGACATAGGCGGCAGCACCCCTCAGCTTGCGCCACAGGTCGCGCGAAAGGCGGCGGATATCTTCGGCCTGCTTGTTGACGCTCATCGTTCGCTCCCGGCGCAATCACACCGCCTGCAAATGGCGATCTTGTGGCTCCAGCGCAAGGCTTTCAGCCGCCGGCGAAGCGGTCCATCGCTTCGGCAAGCTTGATGTCGAGTTCCGTCAGGCCGCCCGCGTCGTGGGTGGAGAGCGTCACCTCGACCGTCTTGTAGACGTTGAACCACTCGGGATGGTGGTTGAGCTTTTCGGCCATGAGGGCCGCGCGGCTCATGAAGCCGAAGGCCTCGTTGAAATTCCCGAACTCGAATTTCCTCGTGATGGCGTCGCGCCCCTTCACCTCGCTCCAGCCGGACAGTTTCGCGAGAGCGGCCTTGCGCGCGTCGCCGGTCAGCTTTTCACGCATGACGCACCATCCTTTGTTCGCCGAGAAGCGGATAGGCGGCTTCGACCACATAAGGCCCGCCGCCGGTCGAAGCTTTCGAGGAGAGCAACACGAAGCGCGAAACGGGGAAGGGAGGCGAGCGGAAGAAGACCCGGCTCGACAGATAGTCCGCCACCTGATGCGCACTCGTGTCGCGCAGGCGCGCGAGCGTCACATGCGGAGAGAATTTGCGCTGCTCGGGCGGCAAGCCGATCCGCCGCAAGAGCCGTTCGTGCTCGGCCTGCAATTCAAGGAGCGCCGGATGGGGGCTGACGCCGGCAAAGATCGCGCGCGGCTTCTTGCCGCCGAACTGGTCGAGGCGGTCGAACGTAAGATCGAGCGGCGCACGGCGCACGCCGCCCAGAATTTGCAGCACGTCACGGGCGGTCGAGCCGTCGACATCGCCGATGAAGCGCAACGTTAAATGATAATTTTCGGGGTCGATCCAGCGTGCGCCCGGTACGCCGCCGCGCAACGTCGACAGGCCTTGGGCGATGGCCTGGGGGATTTCGATGCCGGTGAACAATCTCGGCATGGCTTAGTGTTTCCGATTCGATTGCACCTCTGCAATCAGTTTTTCGACGAAGGGCAGAATTCCCCGCACGATAACGTCGACACCCTCGGCCGTCGGGTGAATGCCGTCGCGCTGGTTGAGGTTCGACTGGGCCGCCACCCCTTCAAGGAAGAACGGGTAGAAGAGGACGCCGTGGGCCTTGGCGAGGTCGGGATAGATGCGGTCGAAGGCGGCGATATAGTCCGGACCCATATTGCGCGGCGCCTGCATGCCGGCGAGCAGCACCGGGATCTTGCGAGATTTCAGACGGTGGATCGCCTCGTCGAGCGCCTTCCGGGTGGCAGTGGGCTCTGTGCCGCGCAGCGCATCGTTCGCGCCAAGCTCCAGGATCACGGCGCCGGTGTTGCCCGGTACCGACCAGTCGAGGCGGGCGAGGCCGCCGCTTGCGGTATCGCCCGACACGCCGGCATTGATCACTTCCACGTCATGGCCTTTGGCCTTGAGCGCGGCCTGGAGCTTGACGGGAAATGCCTCTTTCTCCGGCAGTCCGAGACCTGCGGTGAGGCTGTCGCCAAACGCGACAATGCGAAGCGGCTCCGCCATTGCCGTTGTCGGCATGCACGCCCACATGGCAAGGACGGACAGGAAAAATACCCGTCGCGACAGTGCCGCAATTCTGGCAGAGCCGGTCATAACGCTACACTTAATTGCGGATACGCCGAATGGCCACTCCTCCCGTCGCGAGCCGTCTCAACCAGCCTGCCATTCACATCAATGCCGCCGATCTCTCGCTCGGCTCGGGCGCGGCGCGGGTTCACATCCTGAAACAGGTTTCGCTTCGGATTGAGCGCGGCGAGGCGGTCGGTCTCGTCGGTCCGTCGGGGTCGGGCAAGTCCACAATCCTCATGGTGATGGCCGGGCTTGAGCGCGCGAATGCGGGCGAGGTTACGGTCGCGGGCGAAGACCTGACCAGGCTTGGTGAAGATGCGCTCGCCCGTTTCCGTGGACGCGCGGTCGGAATCGTCTTTCAGTCGTTTCACCTGATCCCCACCATGACGGCGCTCGAGAACGTGGCGATCCCGCTTGAACTCGCGGGCCGGGAGAATGCGCTCGACCTTGCGCGCGCGGAGCTTGCGAGCGTCGGGCTCGGCGACCGCGTGCATCATTATCCCGCGCAGCTTTCGGGCGGTGAGCAGCAGCGCGTGGCGCTTGCCCGCGCGCTTGCGCCCCGCCCGTCGATCCTGCTCGCGGACGAGCCGACCGGCAATCTCGACGAAGCGACCGGCGAGGAGATCATGGATCTCCTGTTTGCGAAGCGCGAGGAGCGGCGCTCGACGCTTGTGATCGTCACGCACGATCCCGCACTTGCGCGGCGCTGCGACCGCGTCATTCGCATGAATTCGGGCCGCGTAGAGGAAGCCGCGGGCCGCGAGACGGCCAAAATCAGCGCAAAGCCATGAGCGCGTTCGTTCCGTCACGGTTCACCTTTTCGCAGCGGCTCCTGACGATATTGCGACTCGCGCTGCGCGATCTGCGCGGCGGGGTGCGCGGCTTCGGCGTCTTTCTTTCGTGCCTCGCAATCGGCGTTGCAGCCATCGCGGGGGTCGGGTCGCTGTCTCGTGCCTTGTCCGACGGTCTGGCGCGCGAGGGCGCGGTCATTCTCGGCGGCGACATTGCGTTTTCGCTGGCGCTGCGCGAGGCGACGCCGGACCAGAAGGCGTTCTTCGACAGCCGCGGTACGGTGTCGGAAATTGCCACCATGCGAGCGATGGCGCGCACGCCCGAGGGCGACGCCACACTCGTCGACCTGAAGGCGGTTGACCGCGCCTATCCGCTCACCGGCGCAGTGACCCTGTCGCCGGCCATGCCGCTCGCGGAGGCGCTCGGAAAGCAGAGTGAAGCATTTGGCGGCGTCGCCGATGAGGCGCTGTTCGTGCGGCTCGGGCTGAAGCCCGACTCGATCCTGCGCGTGGGTGAGGTGCAAATCCGAGTCACGGGCCAGATCGTCGCGGAGCCCGACAAGCTCTCGGTCGGCATGGGGCTCGCGCCGCGCCTGCTTGTGTCGGCCGAGGCGCTCGACGCATCGGGGCTGGCGCAGCCCGGCAGCGTGATGCGCTCGACCTATCGCGTGCGTCTTAACGACCGCAGCGAAATGTCGCTCGCCGCCGTCACCGAAGAAGCGAAGGCGAAGTTTCCGGAAGCCGGATGGGAAATGCGCACGCGCGCGGGCGCGGCGCCCCGGCTTGAAGACAACGTGCGGCGCTTCGCGGAATTTCTCACCCTTGTCGGCCTCACCGCCCTGCTGGTCGGCGGCGTCGGCGTCGCCAATGCCGTGAAGCATTATCTTGACCGCAAGCGCGAGTCGCTCGCGACACTGAAGGCACTGGGCGCGGGCGGCGGCACCGTATTTTCGATTTATCTCGCGGAGATCGGGTTGATCGCCGTCGCCGGCATTGCGATCGGGCTTGCGGTCGGTGCCGCGATGCCGTTCGCAGCGGCGTGGGGCTTCGCGCAGGTCATTCCGATTCCATTGCAGCCGGCGCTTTACCCGGCAGCACTCTTTGTCGCGCTCGCCTACGGACTTCTCGTGGTGCTCGTGTTCGCGCTCTGGCCGCTCGGACGCGCGCATGACGTTCCGGTGTCCGCGCTGTTCCGCGACGAGGTCGAGCCCGACCGGCGTCTGCCGCGACCGCGATATATCCTGCTTGCGGTCCTTGCCGCCGCGGCACTCATCGCACTTGTCGTCGGCAGCGCCGAGGTGCGGCGCGTCGCGATCATTTATGTGGTTGCCGCGGTCGCGGTCTTTATCGTCTTGCGCGCGCTGGCGGCGGGCCTGATGGCGGTCGCGAAGCGCCTGCCGCGCCCGCGCTCGATCCCGCTCAGGCTCGCCATCATGAACGTGCATCGGCCCGGTGCGCTGACGCCGACGGTCGTTCTCTCGCTCGGGCTCGGCCTGTCGCTGCTCGTCACGCTCGCGCTGATCGAAGGCAACATGCAGCGGCAGCTCACCGGCACGCTGCCGGAGCGCGCGCCGAGTTTCTTCTTCATCGATATTCCGTCGTCCGAGGTTGAGAAGTTCAATGCGTTCGTGCGTGAGCGTGCGCCGGGCGCCGATCTCAACGAAGTGCCGCTGCTGCGCGGGCGCATCACGCGCGTGAAGAACGTCGACGCCGAAGAGGTGAAGCCCGATCCCGAAGCCGCGTGGGTGCTGCGCGGCGATCGCGGCGTCACGTTCGCGTCGCGTGTGCCGGAGGGCTCGACGGTGTCGGCAGGGCAGTGGTGGCCGGAGAATTATGACGGCCCGCCGCTTGTTTCGTTCGATCAGCGGCTGGCGGCCGGATTGGCCCTCGCCGTCGGCGACAAGATCACGGTCAACGTGCTCGGCCGCACAATCGAAGCGTCCATTTCGAACCTGCGCACGGTGGAGTGGGAGAGCCTCGGCATCAACTTTGTGCTCGTCTTCTCACCGAACACGTTTCGCGGAGCGCCGCACACGGTGCTCGCGACGCTGACCTTTCCCGCCCAGGCGAGCACCGAGACCGAGATCGCACTCCTGCGTCAGACGGCCGAGGCCTTTCCAGCGATCACGACGGTGCGCGTCAAGGAGGCGCTCGATTCTGTCAACGCGCTGGTCTCGGACCTCGCCGTCGCCGTGCGCGGTGCTGCACTCATCACGTTGATCGCGAGCGTGCTTGTGCTGGCAGGCGCGTTAGCCGCCAGCCACCACAACCGGGTTTATGACGCGGTGATCCTGAAGACGCTCGGGGCCACGCGCGGGCGTCTCGTGCTCGCCTACGGCCTTGAATACGCAATTCTAGGTTTTACCACCGCCATTGTCGCGACAGCGGCGGGTACGGTGGCCGCCGCTTATGTCGTGGCGAATGTCATGCGCTTTCGATTCGAATTCGAACCGTGGGCGGCCGGGCTCGCCGTCACCGTCGCGCTGCTCTTAACGGTAACTTTCGGGCTGATCGGTACTTGGCGGGCGTTGGGCGAGAAACCCGCAAGGATATTGCGTAATCTCTAGCCCCGGCGACGGAAAGCATGCGTCCCCAAGCAATCACAAAGGCTTGCGGAACGGACACTTGCTGCCATAATTCGTGATCACCATATTGTTCGCGAACCGCGCTGCCTGATCCTAGGCCGGCGCGGCAGTCAGGGAAGAGAAAGGTCCAACGATGTCCGACCACAACCCCAATCCGGCAGCCCGTTACGGCGCGACCGCCGCTCGCGACCGGGTCGCGGTGGACGAAGGCCTCCGATCGTACATGTTCGGGGTCTACAACTACATGACCTTCGGCCTCGCCATTACCGGCGCGGTCGCGCTCGGCACCTATCTGCTTTCGACCCAGTCGCCCGCCTTCGCGCAGGCGATCTACGGGAGCCCGCTGCGCTGGGTCATCATCTTCGCGCCGCTCGCCCTCGTGTTCTTCCTCAGCTTCCGCATCGAGACGCTCAGTGTCGGCGCGGCGCAGGGCCTGTTCTGGGCTTATGCGGCACTCATGGGCCTGTCGCTGTCGGTGATCTTCCTCGTCTTCACCGGCGAAAGCATCACGCGCGTGCTGTTCATCACGGCCGCGTCCTTCGGTGCGCTCAGCCTCTACGGCTACACGACGAAGCGCGATCTGTCGGCGTTCGGCACATTTCTGTTCATGGGCCTGATCGGCATCATCATCGCGTCGCTGGTCAATATCTGGCTCGCGTCGTCGATGCTGCAGTGGATCGTGTCGATCATCGGCGTCGGCGTGTTCGCCGGTCTCACCGCCTATGACACCCAGCAGATCAAGGAAATGTATTACGCGGGCGACGACGCAACGACCGCGGGCCGCAAGTCGGTGATGGGCGCGCTGCGCCTGTACCTCGACTTCATCAACATGTTCATGATGCTGTTGCAGCTCTTCGGCAATCGCGAGTAACAGCAGTCGAGACGAACAGAGAAAGGCCCCGGCGAAAGCCGGGGCCTTTTTGTTTTGGCCGTCGTCCCGGCCGAGGGCGAAGCCCGAGAGCCGGGACCGTTCTGAGATTAGCTGAAACGATCCCGGCTCGCGCTCGCCCGCTTGTGCGGGGCTCGCTTGGCCGGGATGACGAACATGGCCGCGGTGCGGCCCTGTTCGTCAATTGACGACGCGCAGCGGTTCGAGCGCGCGCAGCACGCGGTCCAGGTCATGGCCGCGCTTGAGCACGCGCCCCGACGCGGCGACGACCGCGAATGCGCCCTGACGGCGCGTGAGCGCCGGGTCCTTGACGATGCGGTAGAGCGGCGTCTCGGCCGCGCGGCGGAAAACCGCGAATACGGCGCGGTCCTTTAGAAACTGGATCGCGTAATCGCGCCATTCACCGGCGGCGACCATGCGGCCGTACAGATTGAGGATTCGGTCGAGTTCGCGCCGCTCGAAGGTCACGCGGCTTGGCGGTTGAGGGCGGACGCCGCGCCCGCGGCCGCCGGGGAACGCTATCGGATCGAGATCGCTCATCGCGCCTCCCTGTGGATAATTTTTCGCGACGCAATGATCGCGCCGCCGCCGACGTGCCGCAACCCCTGTAAACGTAAGGGTCCACTGTTGCGGACCCGACACGCCAAAAAATAAAATCTTATTCTCGCCCGATTTCAGCCAAGGCGACGCCCAAGGCGGCAGGCAATTTGCTTCTCGTAGCCTCCGGGTCGGCCCGCGTGAAGTGCCGGTTTATCCCAGCCCCCCAGCCCCCCGGGCTTTCGTGGGCCGACCCTTTTCTCCTTATCCGCAAAGCAAGCGGGCCGGTGCGAACCGGCCCTGATTTATTTTGGGGCTTCGAGAGTGATCTAGCGCAGCGAAAGCATCGCCGAGCCGCGGATCGCGCCCGGCGCTTCCACCGATCCGTTCTGTACGACAACGACAACCGTATCGGCGCCGCCCTGCGTCAGCTCCGCGATCGCGTGGCTCTTCTTCACCGCAACGCCGTTCCAGTCCGCCAGTCGCGTCCAGCCGCGGACGACGTTGTGATAGGTGATGGTCTTGCCGCGATTTTCTCCGCGCTCGATCGTAACCGGCGCCTGGCTCGACACCGAAATCAACCAGATTGAAGCGTTCGGACCGTTGCCGGCGCCGACCTCGACCTCGAGATTTTCGGAATTGCGCTTGAGCAAAATCGGAATGACGAGCAGATCCTGCCGCTCGACCTCACCGATGACACGCTCGACAGCGCTGCGCTTGTTGCCGATCGCTTCGGCCACGCCATTCAGCACCATCTGCGGCGTGTAGACGTTGCGGTCGCCGCGATGGTTCGCGTAGCCCTTCTGGCGCATCGAGTGCGCGTGCAGCGCGAGCGTGTCGCGCCAGCCGAGATAATCCCAGTAATCGACCGAGACCGTGAGCGCGATCAGCCGCGGATCGGCGGCGAGTTCGCCGAGCAGCTTGTCGGCCTTGGGGCACGAGGAGCAGCCCTGGCTCGTGAAGAGTTCGACGACTGTCTTGCCGGTGCGCGCATCGCCCGCGACGACCGTCAACGGTGCGCTCAGCACCGTCAATGCGGCAACGATCGACAGCAGGCGAGCGGCAAAACTCATGCACGTCTCCGGGGACACCGCGAACGATTAGGCCCGGCTTGCGGCCCAGGCCAAGTCAATTCGGGGTGAGACGCTGCCCCGCGCCGATCAAGAAGCAGTGCGCTCCCGTCAGGCTGCAAGGTGGCGCAGCACATAAGGCAGGATGCCGCCGTTCTTGAAGTATTCGAGCTCGTCGAGCGTCTCGATCCGGCAGGTGAGCGGCACCTTCTTCACGGTTCCGTCAGCGAAGGTGATCTCAGCGGTCAGCGACTGGCGCGGCTTGAGCGGGCCGGAGAGGCCGCGGATCGTCACGACCTCGTTGCCCTTCAGGCCGAGCGTCTGCCACGACGTGCCGTTCTCGAAGGTGAGCGGCACAATGCCCATGCCGACGAGGTTCGAGCGGTGAATGCGCTCGAAGCTCTGCGAAATCACCGCGCGAATGCCGAGCAGCTTCGTGCCCTTCGCCGCCCAGTCGCGCGAGGAGCCGGTGCCGTATTCCTTGCCCGCAAAGACCACGAGCGGCACTTTCTCCGCCTTGTAGCGCATGGCCGCGTCATAGATCGGCAGCTTTTCACCCGATGGATAGTGAACGGTGACGCCGCCTTCGACGCCCGGCACCATCTGGTTCTTGATGCGGATATTGGCGAACGTTCCGCGCATCATGATTTCGTGGTTGCCGCGGCGCGTGCCGTACTGGTTGAAATCCAGAACCTTCACGCCGTGATCGACGAGATACTTGCCGGCCGGTGACGCCGCCTTGATCGAACCCGCGGGCGAGATGTGGTCGGTCGTGATCGAGTCGAGGAAGAGGCCGAGCACGCGCGCGTTCACGACGTCGGTGACCGGCTCGGGCTGCTTGCCCATGCGCACGAAGTAGGGCGGGTTCTGCACATAGGTCGACTTCGGATCCCATGCGTAAGTGTCTCCCTTCGGCACTTTGATCTTCTGCCAGAGCTTGTCGCCCTTGAAGACGTTGCCGTATTTCTTCTGGAAAATTTTCTTCGAGATCGACTTGCGGATGAAGCGCGCGATTTCTTTCGAGGACGGCCAGATGTCTTTCAGAAACACTTTACGTCCGCTCGCGCTCTTGCCGATCGGGTCGTTCACGAGATCGATCTGCATGGACCCCGCGATGGCGTAGGCGACGACCAGCGGCGGCGATGCGAGATAGTTCGCGCGCACATCCGGGTTCACGCGGCCTTCGAAGTTGCGGTTGCCCGAAAGGACGGCCGCGGCGACCACGTCATTGTCCTGCACCGATTTGGAGATCGGATCGGGCAGCGGGCCGGAATTGCCGATGCAGGTGGTGCAGCCGTAGCCCACGAGATTGAAGCCCATCGCATCCAAATCCTTCTGGAGGCCGGACTTCTTGAGATATTCGCCGACGACCTGCGAGCCGGGCGCAAGCGACGTCTTCACCCAGGGCTTCACCTTCAGGCCCTTCTTGCGCGCGTTGCGCGCGAGCAGGCCCGCGCCGATCATCACGCTCGGATTCGAGGTGTTGGTGCAGGACGTGATAGCCGCGATCACGACGTCGCCGTGGCCGAGATCGTGCTTCTTGCCCTTTACCTTGAAACGCTTGTCGGCCTCGGCGCTCTTGCGGAATTCCTTGTCGAGCGCATCGAGGAAGCCGGCCTTGACGTTTGAGAGTGCAACGCGGTCCTGCGGACGCTTGGGACCCGCGAGCGAAGGTTCGACGGTTTTGAGATCGAGTTCGAGCGTGTCGGTGAAGACCGGATCGGGCGTCGCGGAAGTGCGGAAGAGTCCCTGCGCCTTTGCGTATTGCTCCACGAGCTTCACTTGCTCGGACGTGCGGCCGGTGTCGGCGAGGTAACGCAGCGTCTCTTCGTCCACCGGGAAGAAGCCGCAGGTCGCGCCGTACTCTGGCGCCATGTTGCCGATCGTGGCGCGGTCCTCGAGCGAGAGTGCGCCAACGCCCTGGCCGAAGAATTCCACGAACTTGCCGACGACGCCGTGCTTGCGCAGCATCTCGGTGACGGTGAGCACGAGGTCGGTGGCGGTCACGCCTTCGCGCAGCTTGCCGGTCATGCGGAAGCCGACGACTTCGGGAATGAGCATGGAGATCGGCTGGCCGAGCATCGCGGCCTCGGCTTCGATACCGCCGACACCCCATCCGAGCACGGAGAGGCCGTTGACCATCGTTGTGTGGCTGTCGGTGCCGACGAGCGTGTCGGGATAAACCGTCTCGACTTCGCCGGCCTTGGTCTTTTCCTTCCGCCGCCAGACAGTCTGCGAGAGATATTCGAGATTGACCTGGTGGCAGATACCGGTGCCCGGCGGCACGACGCGGAAATTGTCGAACGCCGCCTGGCCCCATTTGAGGAAGCGATAGCGCTCGCCGTTGCGCTTGTATTCCATGTCGACGTTGCGCTTGAACGCGCCGCCGTTGCCGAAGAAGTCCACGATCACCGAGTGGTCGATGACGAGATCGACGGGAACCAGCGGGTTGATCTTGTTCGGATCGCCGCCCAGCGTCTTCATCGCGTCGCGCATGGCGGCGAGATCGACCACCGCCGGGACGCCGGTGAAGTCCTGCATCAGGACGCGCGCGGGACGGAACGCGATCTCGCGCTCGCTCCGGCGCTTGTTCAGCCAGTCGACGACCGCCTTGAGATCGGCCTTCGAGACCGTGCGGCCGTCCTCATGGCGGATCAGGTTCTCGAGCAGCACTTTGAGCGAGAAGGGCAGTCGGTCGGCGCCTTTGAGGCCCGCCGTCTCGGCGGCCTTGAGGCTGTAATACTGATAGGATTTCGACCCGATTTTCAGGGTCTTGCGGGACTTGAAGCTGTCAATGGACGTCACAGGCAGGATTCCAAGAGTTCAGGAGACGGGTGGGACCATGCGACTCAGCCGGAGCGGCGAGCGGATTGCCGCTTTATAGAGGGAATCAAAACTCCGGTCACGGCGGGTATGACGCCGCCGGCAGCGGCAATCGGAGCCCTGACGGGCGGGACAAGGCCCTGATAGATTTCTGTTTTTCGCTCCTGCTACCGGGCGGGGCGGCGCTTCGGAGCCTGAATGCGACTGATTGCCGAGAGACTGGGCCTGGTGCGCGGCGGCCGCCGCCTGTTTCAGGATGTCGGCTTCGCGCTTGGCGTGGGCGAGGCGCTGGCGGTGACCGGGCCGAACGGGGCGGGGAAATCCTCGCTCCTGCGGCTGATTGCGGGGCTGCTCCGGCCCTCTGAGGGCCGTGTGACGCTCGAAGGAGGGCCTGAAGACCGGACTACCGGGACGGTGGCGCATTTTGTCGGACATCTCGATGGGGTGAAGGGGGCGCTGACGGCCTCCGAAAACCTCGAATTCATGCGGGCAATCCTCGGCGGGAGGCCCAACGGGAGTTCGCCCCTTGCGACGCTCGGGCTAGGGCGGCTGGCGGATGTGCCGGCCGGCATGTTCTCGGCCGGGCAGAAGCGGCGCCTTGCGCTCGCGCGGCTTCTTACTGCGCCGCGGCCGTTGTGGCTGCTCGATGAGCCGCTGACCGCGCTCGATGCGGAGGGACAGACGCTATTCGCGTCGCTTGCCCGCGCGCATCTCTCGCGCGGTGGACTGGTTGTTGCGGCGACCCATGCGCCGCTCGGCATTGATGGCGCGCGCGAGCTGAAGCTCGGAGGCGGCGCATGAGCGAAGCGCTGCGCGCAATCTTTGTGCGCGATCTGAAGATCGCGTTCCGCGCCGGCGGCGGCGCGGGGGTCGGTGTCGTGTTCTTTCTCGCGCTCGTCACGGTCGTGCCGTTTGCGGTCGGACCCGACATGCCGCTTCTCTCCCGCATCGGGCCGGCAATCTTGTGGATCGGCGCGCTCTTGGCGACGTTGCTCGGCCTCGACCGGATTTTCTCCGCCGATCGCGAGGATGGCAGCCTCGACGTGATGATGCTTTCCACCACGCCGCTCGAACTGATCGCGGTCGCGAAAGGCCTCGCGCATTGGGTCGCAACCGGCTTGCCGTTGACGATTGCCGCGCCGTTGTTCGGCTTGCTGCTCGGCATTGAGCCTGCCGCGCTCGGCACCGTCACGCTCACGCTGCTCATCGGGACGCCGGCGATCACGTTTCTGGGATTGGTCGGTGCGGCGCTTGCGGTCGCACTGCCGCGCGGCGGGTTGCTCGTCGCCGTGCTCATCCTGCCGCTGACGATCCCCGTGCTGATCTTCGGGGTCGCGGCGAGCGCGGGCACTGGCCCCGTTCCGTTCGATACGTCGTTGAAGTTTGTCGCGGCGCTGTCGCTGTTCGCCCTCGTGCTAGGGCCAGTCGCGAGCGCGGCGGCGCTGCGCCACATCCGCGAATGAAGGTGCAAGTCGCCGCATTGCCGGAGCCCGAGAGCGAGACTAGAAGCGCGCCATGCCGCTGATCGATCTTGCCAATCCACACCGCTTCCTTGCGCTTGCGCGCTGGCTCGTGCCGGTGTTCGCGCTGCTCGCGGCGGTGTTGCTGGTCGCGGGTTTCGCGCTCGGCTTCCGCGCGCCGCCCGACTACCAGCAGGGCGATACGGTGCGCATCATGTATGTGCATGTGCCCGCCGCCTGGCTTGCGCTCGGCATTTACGTGATGCTCGCGGTCGCGGCGCTCGGCACGCTCGTGTGGCGGCATCCGCTCGCCGACGTCGCCGCAAAAGCAGCCGCGCCGATCGGGGCCGTCTTCTGCCTCATTTGTCTCGTCACCGGCGCGCTCTGGGGCCGGCCGATGTGGGGCGCCTACTGGGTGTGGGATGCGCGGCTCACCTCGATGCTCGTGCTCTTCCTGCTCTATCTCGGCATTCTCGCGTTGTGGCGCGCGATCGAAGATCCCGGCACCGCCGGACGCGCGGCGGCAGTGCTGGCGCTGGTCGGCGTCGTCAATGTACCGATTGTGAAGTTCTCGGTCGACTGGTGGAACACGCTGCATCAGCCGGCGGCGGTGTTCCGGCTTGACGGCCCCGCAATTCATCCGTCGCTTCTGTGGCCGCTGCTCACCTGCGCCCTCGGGTTTCTCGCACTTGTCCTCGCGCTGCATCTTGCGGCCATGCGCAACGAGATCCTGCGCCGCCGCGTGCGGACGTTGCGGCTGCTCGCAACGGCGGAGGCGCGCTGATGAATCTTGGACCGCACGCGACGTTCATTCTCGCGGCCTACGGCGCGGCGGCGCTCGCGCTGCTCTCGCTCGTGCTCTGGGTGTGGATCGACTATCGCGCGCAGCGGCGTGCGCTCGATGCGCTTGACGCGCAAGGCATTACGCGCCGCTCGGCGCGCGCGGAGACGGGCCGTTGAACGAAGCGGCGCGTCCGCGGAGGCGGTGGCTGGTCTGGCTGCCGCTCGTTATCTTCGCAGCGCTGGCGGCCATGTTCCTGTTGCGGATTGGCGGCGACCCGTCGCGGCTGCCGTCTGCGTTGATCGGCAAACCTGCTCCAACACTCACGCTGCCGCCGCTCGAAGGCCTCGCCGAAAGCGGCAAGGCCGTGCCCGGCCTCGACCCATCGCTGTTCAACGAACGCGTGACGGTCGTGAATGTCTGGGCGTCATGGTGCGTGCCCTGCCGCGACGAGCATCCGTTTCTCGTCAAGCTCGCGGAAGACAAGCGCCTCACGCTCGCCGGCATCAATTACAAGGACGCGCCAGAGAACGCCCGGCGCTTTCTCGGCCGTTTCGGCAATCCCTTCGCGGCGGTCGGCGTCGACGACGGCGGGCGCGCGGCGATCGAATGGGGCGTCTACGGCGTGCCGGAGACCTTCATCGTCGGACGCGACGGCACGATTCGCTACAAGCACATTGGGCCGATCGATGAAGGCGGCTTCGCGAAAGTGCGCGTGGAGCTTGAGAAGGCGCTAAAGAATTAGCCGTCATGGCAGGGCTTGTCCGGGCCATCCACGTATTGAAACGTCCTGCGATAGCTAAGGCGTGGATGCCCGCGACAAGCGCGGGCATGACGATTTACTTGTCGAGCGAGTGACGCATCATCAGCCGCGTCTGCGCGATCGCGAAAATCACCGTCAGCGGCAGGAAGCCAAACGTCTTGAACGCCACCCACTGGTCGGTGGTGAAGTTGCGCCAGACGATCTCGTTCACGACTGCCATCACGACAAAGAACAGGCCCCAGCGCAGCGTGAGTTTCTTCCAGCCTTCCGCATCGAGTTGAAAAACACTGTCGAGCACGTAGGCGATCAGCGATTTGCCGAAGGCGAGGCCGCCGAGCAGGAGCACTGCGAACAGCGCGTAGATGATCGTGGGCTTCACCTTGATGAAGGTGTCGTTCTGCAAATAAATCGTCAGCCCGCCGAACACCATGACGACGATGGCCGACACAAGCGGCATGACCGCGATGCGCTTCACGAGCACGTAGGTCACGATCAGCGAGACGATCGTCGCCGCCATGAATGTGCCGGTGGCGGCGTAAATGCCCCAGCGCATGTTCACAAAGAAGAAGAGCAGCAGCGGCCCGAGATCGAGCGCGAGTTTGAGCAGCGGATTGAGTTCTGCGGGCTTCGATTCGGTGGGCGTCATGGTCGATCAATGCCTCTAAACAAAGTTTCTGTCATCCCGGAGCCGAGCCCACGGGTCCGCGCGAAGCGCGGCCCGAGGGCAGGCTACGCGAGGCATCCGGGATCCAGGAACATCAGCCCTTGCGGTCCTGGATCCCGGGTCTGCGGCGCAGCGCCATAGCGCGTCGAAGACGCGCGTGAACGCGCTTGGCGCTGCGCCGCGCCCGGGATGACAGTTACTCGAGACCCACGAGCGCGCGAGCAAACTCGCCGGGCTCGAAGGGCGAAAGATCGTCGACGCCTTCGCCGACGCCGATAAAGTGAATGGGGAGCGCGAACTTCGCGGCCAATGCAACGAGAATGCCGCCTTTTGCCGTACCGTCGAGCTTGGTCATGACAAGGCCGGTAATGCCTGCGGTCCTTGCGAAAGCTTCGGCTTGCGAGAGAGCGTTCTGACCAACGGTGGCGTCGAGGACGAGAAGGGCGGCGTGCGGTGCGCCCGGGTCGAGCTTGCGGATCACGCGCAGGATTTTTTCCAGCTCGTCCATCAGCGCGGTCTTGTTCTGTAGCCGCCCGGCGGTGTCGATCAGGAGAATGTCTGCGTTTTCCGTGCGGGCGCGCTCGATCGCTTCAAAAGCGACGCCGGCGGGATCGGCGCCCTGCTTATGCGCGACGACTGTCGTACCGGCGCGCTCGCCCCATTTGCCGAGCTGTTCGATGGCGGCGGCGCGGAAGGTGTCGGCGGCGGCGAGCACGACCTTCTTGCCTTCGCGCGTGAAGCGCGCCGCCATCTTGCCGATGGTGGTGGTCTTGCCGGAGCCGTTCACGCCGACAACGAGCAGCACGAAGGGCTTTTTCGCTGCGTCGATGTCGAGGGGCTTTGCGACGGGCGAAAGTACCTTCGTCACTTCAGCCGCAAGCAACGTCTTGATCTCATCGGCGGAAAGCTCGGCATCGTGGCGCGTGCGGCGGAGCGCTTCCACGATGTTCGCCGACGTCTCAAGACCGAGATCGGATTCGATCAGCAGGTCTTCGAGCGACTCGAGCGTTCCGGCATCGAGCTTCCTGCGGCCGATATTGGCGATGCCGTCGCCGAGTTTCGACGCGGAGCGCGTGAGTCCGCTTTTCAGGCGCTGCCAGAAGCCGCTCATGCTGCGAGCAGCCGGCGGCCGTCATGGCCGGAAATTTTCACTTCAAGCATTTCTCCGCGGGGAGAGGGACGAGTGAGGGCCACGCGGGTGAAGTACTCGCTGTGGCCTCCGTACCCGTCACCTTCGGCGATGACACGGCGGCGGCGGCCGATCTCGTTTGCAAAATGACGGCGGAGCATGGTGTCGCCCTTCGCGCGGAGGAGGGCGGCGCGCTCTTTCACAACGGCGCGAGGCAGTTGCGGCATGCGGGCGGCGGGCGTGCCGTTGCGCGGGGAAAACGGAAAGACATGCAGGAAGGTGAGGCCGCAGTCGTCGGCGAGCGCCAGCGAGTTGCGGATATGCATTTCGCCTTCGGTCGGGAAACCGGCGATCAGGTCGGCTCCGAAAACCATGTCGGGGCGCAGGTGGCGTGTTTCTTCGCAAAAGGCGATGGCGTCGCGGCGCGAATGCCGGCGCTTCATGCGCTTCAGGATCAGGTCATCGCCATGCTGCAGCGACAGATGCAGGTGAGGCATCAGACGCTCTTCTTCCGCGATGGCCCGCAGAAGATCGCGGTCGATTTCGACTGGATCGAGCGACGAAATGCGCAGACGCGGCAGTTCCGGAACGTGGCGCAAAATTGCACGGACCAGCGTCCCAAGCTTTGGTTGACCCGGCAGGTCGAGGCCCCAGGCGGTGAGATCGACGCCGGTCAGCACGATCTCGCGATAGCCGTTCTCCACGAGGCGGCGTGCCTGCGAGACCACTTCGCCCATGGCAACGGAGCGCGACGGGCCGCGGCCATAGGGGATGATGCAGAAGGTGCAGCGGTGATCGCAGCCGTTCTGCACCTGCACGAAGGCCCGCACATGGCCCTCGAAGCCATCAACAAGATGGAGCGCGGTCTCGCGCACGGAATCAAGGTCGTCGATCTTCACTTTCTCCTCGGCACTGACGCCGAAATCGAGCGAGTGCTTCGCATTCGCCCAAGTCTCGGCGCGGAGCTTGGCGTGATTGCCGAGTACCTGATCGACTTCGCGCATTTGCGCAAAAGTCTCGGGCTCGGTCTGTGCGGCGCAGCCGGTGACGAGAATGCGCGCGCCGGGTCGTTCGCGCTTCAGGCGGCGGATGGTCTGCTGCGCCTTGCGCACGGCTTCCGCGGTGACGGCGCAGCTATTGATGACGACGGTGTTGTCGAGGCCTGCGGCTTCCGCGTGACGGCGAACGACTTCGGATTCTGAGACATTCAGGCGGCAGCCGAAGGTGACGACATCAACGCTCACGGGCCGCGCCTCAGGCCGGCGCGCCGAGCATGGCGGGCTCGAGCTTGCCGGAGAATTCCATCTCGACCGGGCCGGTCATCAGGATGTGGTCGTCGCGCTCGCGCCACTCGATCTGCAAGTCTCCGCCCGGCAGCGTCACGCGCACCTTCCTATCGGCGAGCTTGAGGCGGACGGCGGCGACAGCGCTCGCACAGGCGGCAGAGCCGCAGGCGCGCGTCAGGCCGGCGCCGCGCTCCCAGGTGCGCAAGACGAGATGATCGCGCGCCGCGACGGTGCAAAGCGAGATGTTGGCGCGCTCGGGGAAGACGGGATGGTTTTCGAGCAACGGCCCGAGGCGCGCGAGGTCGTAGGCATTCACATCGTCGACCCAGAAGATCGCGTGCGGGTTGCCGACATTGACCGCGGACGGCGAGTGCAGGACCGGCGCGTCGATCGGGCCGATCTGCAATTCGATATGGCGCGTGTCGCGGAATTCCTCGGCGAGCGGGATTTCCTGCCAGCCGAAGCGCGGCGCACCCATGTCCACAGTGACGACGTTGGGCGCGTCGATGCGGCAGGAGGAAAGCCCGGCCTTGGTCTCAAAATTCAAAACTTCCTTGCCGCTCTCGTTCGCGACCAGCTGCGCGACGCAGCGCATGCCGTTGCCGCAGGCGCCAGCTTCGGAACCATCACTGTTGTAGATGCGAACGTAAGCCTCGGTTCCCGGCGTCTTCGCGGGGTACAGCGCCATGATCTGGTCGTAGGGCAGCACGTCAGGCCGGGCGAGTGCGCGCGCTTCCGCCGCGCTGACGGCCACGGGGTCCCGGCGCAGGTCGAGCACCAGGATCTCGTTGCCGAGACCGTTCATCTTCACAAAAGGGCGGTTGGTCAGCGCGCTCATGGCCGGACTTATATGGCGAAGGCAGGGGCGGATGCGAGTCGGGGTCTCGTCGTCCCGTCCACGGGTCCGGCCTTTTGGCCGGCCCGAGGATAAAATCCAGCGGGGACCCAATCCCCGTGCCCGAACGAAACTTAAGTGTTCATGGGTCCCGGCTCGCGCGCCGCGGAGCCTGTCATCGGGCCGCGCTCCGCGCGGGCCCGTTGGCGGCGCTTGGCCGGGATGACAGGTCAGATTTCCCAGACCTGGCCCGGTTTTAGCCGGCCGAAGCGGGAGGCGGGGATGTTGGCCGCTTTCAGCGCCTCGTCGAGAGCTTGCGGGGGCGCGTCGATGGCCTCGTCGGCCATATGGAAGGTGCCGAAGTGATGCGCGAGTGCGAACTCCGCGCCGCAATCCCGGAATGCCTTCACTGCCTCTTCGGGGTTCATGTGGTTCTCGTTCATGAACCAGCGCGGCTCGTAGGCGCCGATCGGCAGGAGGGCGATCTTGAACGGCCCGTACTGCTCACGCGCGGAGCGGAAATAGAAACCGTCGCCGTAGCCCGAGTCGCCGACATGATAAATGCGGCCGGCGGGCGTCTCGATCACGAACGACGCCCAGAGCGCCTTGTTGCGGTCGGTGAGGCCGCGCGCCGACCAGTGGCGCATGGGCGCGACCGTGACCCTTACGACCGGCGACAGCACGATCTCACTGCCCCAGTCGTGCGTCTCGACTGCAATGGAAGAGTCGGCGTCGAGGATCGCTGTGTTGTTGCCGAGCGGCGTGATTATGCGCGGCTTGTGCGGTGTGGCGAGCGCCGCGAGCGTTGCGGCGTCGAGATGATCGTAGTGGCCATGCGAAACCAGCACGGTGTCGATCGGCGGCAGTACGTCGAAGGCGACGCCCGGAACATTGACGCGCTTCGGGCCAATGAACGCGAAGGGCGAGGCGCGCTCGGACCAGACCGGATCGAGCAGAATGTTGTGACCGCCCGCCTGAATGAGAAACGAAGCGTGGCCGACGAGCGATACGCGCAGGTTCTTTCCGTCGACGCGGCGCGGCGGCTTGTCGGCAAAAGGACTCGGCGCGTGTTCGGGCCAGACGGCGCGCTCGCGGGTGGTCTGCCAGCGCCAAAAGTCGAATGGGCCGCGCTGCGAGGTGAACTTCGGGTCGAAGAAACGCAGCCCGTCGAAATGGTCGGTGATCTTGCCGTCGTAATAGGGCGACTGGCTGGCGCGCACATAAGCTGCACCGCCGAGCACGAGTCCGGCGGCGGGAACAGCGGTCAGCAAGCGGCGGCGCGTGAGCTTCATGGCGCGGGTTATTTAAGTGATCCGCGCGCATGTTCCACCCGCTTTGTGACCCCATGAGGACACGAAAGCGCGAGGAAAGGGCCGTTTACCAAGCCGTTCTTGACTAAGCGGGGGGCTGCGCGTAGTCGTCCCCCCATCTTCGACCGGCGAGATTTCCTCGCGGCCGACCGGGCCAGGTCCAAACAGGACCCAGTGAGAGCCCGGAGGTCACCGCCCGACAGCGCGTTGCGCCCTCGGGCGCGTTTGGCGTTGTGCATGAGGGCCGACGAACAGCGATGTTCGAGAACCTGCAGACCCGGCTTGGCGAGATCCTCGATCGCCTGACGAAGCGCGGCGCGCTCTCGGAAGGCGACGTGGCAGAAGCGCTGCGCGAAGTGCGCCGGGCGCTGCTCGAGGCCGACGTTGCGCTCGAAGTGGTGCGCGGGTTTGTCGACCGCGTGCGCGAGCGCGCGGTGGGCGTCGAGGTCGTCCGCTCTGTCACGCCCGGCCAGATGGTCGTCAAGATCGTGCATGACGAGCTCATCGCGGTGCTTGGCTCGGACGCGAAGCCCATCGACCTTGCCGCTGCGATCCCGGTGCCGATCCTGATGGTCGGGCTGCAAGGCTCCGGCAAAACCACGACGACCGCGAAGATCGCGAAGCGCCTCACCGAGCGCATGAAGCAGAAAGTGCTCATGGCTTCGCTTGACACGCGCCGTCCGGCGGCGATGGAGCAATTGGCCGTGCTTGGGCGGCAGATCGGAGTCGAGACGCTGCCGATCGTTGCGGGTGAGACAGTGGTTCAGATCGCGGGCCGCGCCATGCAGGCGGCCAAAGTCGGCGGCTTCGATGTCGTGATGCTCGATAGCGCCGGCCGCGTCACGGTCGATGAAGAATTAATGGCGGAAGCCGCGGAAGTCGCGCGGATCGCGAAGCCGCATGAAGTGCTGCTCGTGGCCGACGCGCTCACCGGCCAGGACGCAGTGGCAACGGCCCGCGCGTTCGACGCGAAACTCGCGCTCACCGGCATCGTGCTGACGCGCGTCGACGGCGACGGACGCGGGGGCGCGGCGCTCTCCATGCGCGCCGTCACCGGCAAGCCGATCAAGCTGATCGGCGTCGGTGAAAAGCTGGATGCACTCGAAGACTTCGATCCGGCGCGGATCGCGGGCCGCATTCTCGGCATGGGCGACATCATTTCGCTCGTCGAGAAGGCCGCGGAGAGTATCGACGCCGAGAAGGCGCGCGCCGTCGCAGAAAAAATGCGCAAGGGCGCATTCGATCTCTCGGATCTCCGCGAGCAGCTCACGCAGATGGAAAAGATGGGCGGCCTCGGCGGCCTCATGGGCATGATGCCGGGCGTCGCCAAGATGAAGAACCAGATGGCGGCGGCCAATCTCGATGAGAGCCTGCTCAGGCGTCAGAAGGCGATCATCGACTCGATGACCCCCGGCGAGCGCCGCAAGCCCGACGTGCTGAAAGCCTCGCGCAAGAGGCGCATCGCGGCGGGCTCGGGCACGAAGGTCGAGGAGATCAACCGGCTGCTCAAGATGCACCGGCAGATGGCCGACGTGATGAAGGCGATGGGCTCCGGCAAGCGCGGCATGATGGGCGGCCTCGGCCAGATGCTCGGCATGGGCGGCGGCGCACCGAGCCCCGAAATGCTCAAGCAGATCGCGGACAAGATGCCGAGCGGGCTGCCCGGCGGCGGCTTGCCGCCGAATATTCCCGGCCTGCCCGGCAGAATACCGGGCCTGGGCGGAAAGCTTCCCGGCCTCGGCGGACTGCCGGGCCTCGGCACACCGAAGAAGAAATGAAGTTCAACCGATCATCGAAAGGAAGACAAAATGCCGGTCACCATCCGACTCTCCCGAACGGGCAGCAAGAAGCGCCCGCAGTACCGCGTCGTCGTCGCCGACTCGCGCTATCCGCGTGACGGCCGCTTCATCGAAAAGCTCGGCACCTACAATCCGATGTTGCCGAAGGATTCGAAGGAGCGCGTGCAGATCGACCTCGAGCGCGTGAAGCACTGGCTGTCGAAGGGTGCGCAGCCGTCCGACCGCGTGCTGCGTTTTCTCGACGCTGCCGGCATCCGCAAGCGCGAGGCGCATAACAATCCCGAGCGCGCGATTCCGCGCAAGGAGCGCAAGGCGCAGGCCGAAGCCGCTGCCGCGGCACCGAAGCCCGCTCCCAAGCCGGCCGCTCCCGCTCCCGCTGCCGAGCCTGCCGCTCCCGCTGCTGAGCCCGCCGCGAGCTAACCGCGCGTGAGCTTGAGGCGGGTCCGCGTCGCGAAGATCGGAGCCGCGCACGGGTTGCGCGGTGAGGTCCGGTTGTTTGTGGATGCGGACGATCCGCTGTCGGTGAAGACGCTCGGGCCGCTCGATGACGCGGCCGGCAAGCGGCAGTTCAAGATCGCCGGGTTACGCGAAGCAAACGGCCATTTGATTGTTCGCTTCGAAGGCGTGAGCGATCGCACCGAAGCCGAGCGGCTCACCAACCTCGAACTCTTCGTGCCGCGCGAGCGGCTGCCGGATACGGAAGACGCGAGCACCTTCTACCGGACGGATCTCGTGGGCCTGCGCGCCGAGACGGCGAAAGGCGAGACGCTTGGCGAGATCGTCGCGGTGTCGAATTTCGGCGCTGGCGATCTGCTCGAAGTGAAGCCTGCGGCAGGCACGACGTTTCTGGTGCCGTTCGCCGACCCGTTCGTGCCCGAGGTCGATCTCGCGTCGGGCAGGGTCGTGATCGAATTGCCGGAAGATTTCTTCGACACGGCGAAGCGTGACGCATGAGCTGGCGCGCGACGATCCTGACAATCTTTCCCGAGCTTTTTCCGGGGCCGCTCGGTGCGAGCCTCGCGGGCAAGGCGCTCAGCAGCGGCCTCTGGTCCTGCGAAGCCGTGGACATCCGCGACTTCGGGGAGGGCAAGCACCGTTCGGTGGACGACACGCCGGCCGGCGGCGGGCCGGGCATGGTGATGCGGGCGGACGTGCTGGCGCGAACCATCGATTCGGTTTCGCAACGAGACGATTCGCGTCCGAAACTTCTGCTCTCGCCGCGCGGAAAGCCGCTCGATCAGGCGCGTGTGCGCTCGCTCGCGGCAGGGCCGGGGGTCATTTTGCTGGCCGCGCGCTTCGAGGGCGTGGACGAGCGCCTCATTGAGGCCCGCAGTCTCGAGGAAGTTTCGATCGGCGACTATGTACTCTCGGGCGGCGAGATCGCGGCCTATGCGCTGATCGATGCCTGCGTGCGGCTGCTGCCGGGGGTGATGGGCAAGGAAGCCTCGGGCGAGGAAGAGAGCTTCGAGTCGGGGCTCCTCGAATATCCGCAATACACCCGGCCGCAGGACTTCAAGGGCCGGGCGATCCCGGAAATCCTTGTCTCCGGGGACCACGCGAAGATTAAGGCCTGGCGGCGGGCCGAGGCCGAACGCCTCACCCGCGAGCGGCGGCCCGATCTGTGGGCCGGGCGGGGGACCAAGCCGCCTGAAAAGGCATGACAGCCGCCCCGATTTGCCCTATAGGCACCGCCGATCCCTTACGGATAGAGAGCCAAGACGCCCGGCCGGGGCGCGAGAGGTTGCCATGAACATCATTCAGACCATCGAGCGCGAGGAACTTGCCCGCGTCACCGAAGGCAAGCAGATCCCCGACTTCGCGCCGGGCGATACGCTCAAGGTCAATGTGAAGGTCGTCGAAGGCGAGCGCACGCGCGTGCAGGCCTATGAAGGCGTCTGCATCGCCCGTTCGGGCGCGGGCCTGAACGAGAGCTTCACGGTGCGCAAGATTTCCTACGGCGAGGGTGTCGAGCGCGTGTTCCCGCTCTACTCGCCGATGCTCGACTCGATCGAGGTCGTGCGCCGCGGCAAGGTGCGCCGCGCCAAGCTTTATTACCTGCGCGGTCTGCGCGGGAAGAAGGCGCGCATCACCGAGCGCCGGGACGCGCCCGGCGGTGAGCGCGAGGCGGCGGAAGCCAAGAACTGAGTGCTCGCGTTTCGCGACCGGGTTTCAAAAGGCCGGCGCCAGCCGGCCTTTTCGTTTGGCGCTGCGGTGTCGCATTCATTGCGGGTTAGTGCCCGCGGCGCTATATACCTTGCATGGTTTCACATCGGCAGCCGGTTGAATTTTCACGAGTGCGCGCCCGCCCGTTGCGCCGCGTCGTGCTGGCCGATCATGCGCGGCTGCCGTGGCGCTTCTTCGGGCGGCTGACGGCGGCGATCCAGGCCGGGCTCTGAGCGAGCGATATTGCGCGACACGCGCAGACGAACGCTTGCATCAACCGACTAACTTCCGAGCACCAACATGAAACCGCGTACGCTCTACGACAAAATCTGGGACGATCATCTCGTCGACGAACAGCCGGACGGGACGTGCCTCCTCTATATTGATCGCCATCTCGTGCATGAGGTGACGAGCCCGCAGGCCTTCGAAGGGCTGCGCATGGCGAAGCGCAAGGTGCATTCGCCGGAGAAAACGCTCGCGGTCGTCGACCACAACGTGCCGACATCCGACCGCTCCAAGCCCAATCCCGATCCGGAGTCCGCGACGCAGATCGCGGCGCTCGCCGAGAACGCGCGCGAATTCGGCATCGAGTATTTCAACGAGCACGACCGGCGGCAGGGCATCGTGCATGTGATCGGACCGGAGCAGGGCTTCACGCTGCCCGGCACGACAATCGTTTGCGGCGACAGTCATACCTCGACGCATGGCGCGTTCGGCGCGCTCGCGCACGGCATCGGCACCTCAGAGGTCGAGCATGTGCTCGCGACCCAGACGCTGATCCAGTCGAAGGCCAAGAACATGCTCGTCACGGTCGACGGCAAGCTGCCCGAGGGCGTCGGCGCGAAAGACATCATCCTCGCCATCATCGGCGAGATCGGCACGGCGGGCGGCACCGGCCATGTCATCGAATATGCGGGCGAAGCGATGCGCGCTCTCTCCATGGAAGGCCGCATGACGGTCTGCAACATGTCGATCGAGGGTGGTGCGCGCGCCGGCATGGTCGCGCCCGACGAGAAAACCTATGCCTATCTCAAGGACCGTCCGAAATCGCCGAAGGGCGCGGCCTGGGACGAAGCCATGCGTTACTGGGAGACGCTGCACTCCGACGACGGCGCGCATTTCGATGCGGTCGTGAAGCTTGACGGCGCAAAGCTGCCGCCGATCGTGAGCTGGGGCACGAGCCCGGAGCAGGTCACGTCGATCACGGGCCGCGTGCCGGTGCCCTCAGAAATCGCGCTTGAGAACAAGCGTGTCGCCGCCGAGCGCTCGCTCGAATATATGGGCCTCAAGGGCGGGGAGAAGATCACCGACATCGCGCTCGATAGGGTTTTTATCGGGTCATGTACGAATGGACGTATCGAGGACCTGCGTCAGGTGGCGAACATCGTCGCCGGCCGCAAGGTCAACGAACGGGTCAGCGCGATGATCGTGCCGGGCTCGGGCCTCGTGAAAGAGCAGGCGGAAGCCGAAGGCCTCGACAAGATCTTCAAGGCTGCGGGCTTCGACTGGCGCGAGCCGGGTTGCTCGATGTGTCTCGCGATGAATCCCGACAAGCTTGCGCCGGGCGAGCGTTGCGCTTCGACCTCGAACCGCAACTTTGAAGGCCGGCAGGGCTACAAGGGCCGCACGCATCTCGTGTCGCCGTCGATGGCGGCAGCGGCCGCGATCGCCGGACACTTCGTCGATATCCGCGAGTGGCCGGCGCAGTAGGCGTCATGCCCGCGCTTGTCGCGGGCATCCACGTCTTTACACCCGTGCAACGTCTCAAGACGTGGATGGCCGGGACAAGCCCGGCCATGACAGACAAAGAAAACGGGCGCGCTTTTGAAAAGCGCGCCCGCTACCGTTTGGGACTCGAGTGTTGGCGATCGCCGATCTTACCAGCAACGCCAGACGGTGCGATAGTGCCTCGGGCTCCAGACATAACCGCAGCGCCGCGGTGCAAAGGCATAGGGGGCGAAATGGAAGCCCCGATTCCAGTGCCCGTGGTGATGGTGACGATGGTGCCGGTGGCCGTGATGGCGGTGACGATGACGGTGTTGTATCTGCACAACGTCCGAAACGTTTTGCGCGTTCACGTTGATCGACGCCGCGGCGCCGGCCATTGACGCGGCGCTCGCCGAAGCCGGAATGAGCGCCGCCGCGCCGAAGATCGCCGCACCCGCGGCCAGCGACATAAGAATTCGTTTGATCATGGTCTGTCCTCCTGATTTCCAATAACGCGGGGTCTCCGCTCGCGTTCCTTGGAACGCATATTCGGTGTCCCGTACTGAACGCGGCCTGATGCGAGCGTTCATGCGACATTCAGGTCTGTGGCGGCGGGCGGGCAAAACTGCTTTCAGAGCATGGCGGCGCGCATTATCATTCGCGGCATGAATCTGGATCGCGATGAGCATGCGCGCGGTGGCGCCGGTTCGAGCCCTGCCGATGGCGTCGAAATCTGGGCGCGCCGCGTCGGGCGCACGCTCGGCTGGGCCGTGGCGATATTTCTCGTGATTTATTTGTTGCGGACTTACGCCACATGACCGACTGGACTTCGGCAAAAGCGCCGTCGCTCGATGAATTCGAGACGATCGCAGCGGTGGCCTATGCCGATCTGCCCGAGCGTTTCCGTAAGCTGTGCGAGGGCGTAGTCCTCCACGTCACAGACCTTCCCGAGCGCGACGTCCTCGAAGAGATGGAGCTGGAAAGCCCGTTCGACATCCTCGGACTCTTCACCGGGGTCGGCATGGCGCTCGATGGGGCGATGCCGGAAACGGGCCGAATGCCGAATTCGGTTTTCCTCTACCGCCGGCCGATCCTCGACTACTGGGCCGAGCACGACGAAACGCTTGGCAGCATCATTACCCACGTTCTGGTGCATGAGATCGGCCACCATTTCGGGCTTTCCGACGCGGATATGGAAGCGATCGAGGCGGCCGCCGACGAGGCGCGCAGCTGACGGTGCTGGCCGCGCGGGCGCGCGTGATATCTTCCCGCCGCGCGCCTGATTCCCCAAACGCGGCGCGCCAAAGGGGAAACACCATGTCGCTGTCCATTCTTGTGTGGCTCGCGGTTGGTGCGTACGCGCTGCATATCATCGAGGAGCACGTCCTCGACTGGTTCGGTTGGGCGCGAAAGACAATGAACCTGAACATGGAGCGGGACACTTACATCACGGTCGAGGCCACCTTCCTCGTGCTCGGCGTCGTCGCCGCGATGTCGGCCTCCGCCATGCCGATGGTGGGACTCGCCTTCATCGTCCTGCTCGTCATCAATGTGACGGTCTTCCATCTGCTGCCGATGGCGATGGCCGGCGGACGGTTCTCGCCGGGCACGATCTCGGGCGTCCTGCTGTTCTATCCGATCGGCTGGATTGCGCTGACGAGCGGCAGCGCGACAGCGTCGAACCTGACCTGGGCCGTGGTGATCGGCGCCGCGGTCATCCTGTGGCCGATGCTGCTGCTCCAGCTGAAGCGCGAAGCCTATTTTCGCGGCGAAGCCGTCGCGACGAAAAAGCTCGCGAGACGCCGCAGGTAGCCCTGCCTCGCCGGTAACGGCCACGGCCCCGCGTCATCTCGCGGGGCTGTCGCCCGTTTGACTCAAAGGCCGTCCCCGCTAGAAGTGTGCCCTTCGATCAGGGCACCCGAGTACTGGCATGGACAAATTCACAACTCTTGAGGGCGTCGCCGCGCCGCTGAAGCTGATCAATGTCGATACCGACATGATCATCCCCAAGCAGTATCTGAAGACGATCAAGCGCACCGGCCTCGGCACGGGGCTGTTTTCGGAGATGCGCTACAAGGACGACGGCAGCGAGAACCCCGACTTCGTTCTCAACAAGCCGGCCTACAAGCAGGCGAGGATTCTCGTCGCCGGTGACAATTTCGGCTGCGGCTCCTCGCGCGAGCATGCGCCGTGGGCGCTCCTCGACTTCGGCATCCGCTGCGTGATCTCGACGTCGTTCGCGGACATTTTCTACAACAACTGCTTCAAGAACGGCATTTTGCCGATCAAGGTCTCGCCCGAAGACCTCGAGAAGCTCTTTGACGACGCCGAGCGCGGCGCGAATGCGACGCTCACCGTCGATCTTGCTGGGCAGGAAATCCGCGGCCCCGACGGCGGCACCATCAAGTTCGACATCGACCCGCACCGCAAGCACTGCCTGCTGAACGGGCTCGACGACATCGGTCTCACCAAGGAAAAAGACGACAAGATCGTCGCTTTCGAAAAGAAGGCCGCCGGCGCGCGGCCGTGGCTGTAACACACATGGCAAGTTTCAATCTGCTGCTGCTGCCGGGCGACGGCATCGGCCCCGAAGTCATGGCGCAGGCGAAGAATGTCATCGCCTGGCTGGAAAAGAACGGCGTCGCCTCGTTCAACATCGAGGAAGACCTTGTCGGCGGTGCGGCCTACGAGTCGCACGGCAAGTCGATTTCTGAGGGCGCAATGCAGAAGGCGCTCGCGGCGGACGCGGTGCTGTTCGGCGCGGTCGGCGGTCCGAAGTGGGACAGCGTGGCCTATGACGTGCGCCCGGAAGCAGGCCTGTTGCGGCTCCGCAAGGACCTTGCGCTGTTCGCGAACCTGCGCCCCGCGATCTGCTATCCGGCGCTTGCGGATGCTTCGAGCCTCAAGCGCGAACTCGTTGACGGCCTCGATATCGTGATCGTGCGCGAGCTGACGGGCGGCGTCTATTTCGGCGAGCCGAAGACCATCACAGACTTGGGCAACGGCCAGAAGCGCGCGGTCGACACGCAGGTCTATGATACCTACGAAATCGAGCGCATCGCGCGGGTCGCATTCGATCTCGCGAAGAAGCGGCGCAACAAGCTCACGTCGATGGAAAAGCGCAACGTGATGAAGTCGGGAGTCCTCTGGAACGAGGTCGTCACGCAAATTCATCAGCGCGAGTTCAAGGACGTGCAGCTTGAGCACATGCTGGCGGATGCGGGCGGCATGCAACTCGTGCGCAATCCGAAGCAGTTCGATGTCATCGTCACCGACAACCTGTTCGGCGATATGCTCTCCGATGTCGCCGCGATGCTCACGGGCTCGCTCGGTATGCTGCCGTCGGCTTCGCTCGGCGAAGTGGACGCGAAAACCAAAAAGCGCCGCGCGCTTTATGAGCCGGTACATGGCTCCGCGCCCGACATCGCGGGCAAGGGTCTCGCCAATCCGATTGCCATGATCGGCTCGCTCGGCATGGCGCTGCGCTACAGCTTCGGCCTCATTCAGGCCGCCGACATGATTGAGCAGGCGATTGCGAATGTGCTCGCCAAGGGCCTGCGCACGGCCGATATCGGTGGCGGCGCCAAGGCCGCCGGCACGGGCCAGATGGGCGAGGCGATTGTCGCCGAGCTGGATGCGATTGCGGCCAAAGCCTGATTGATCTCACGTCGCGGAAATAAAAATGGCCGGGCAAGTCCGGCCATTTTTGGTTGTCTCGCTCAGTAGCCCGGCGCTTCGAAAATCCGCAGCAGCGGGCCGCGCGAGCTTTCCCACGAGCCGGTGCCGGCCGCGAACGGGCCAAAGGTCGGATAGTCGCGCTCGAGCGGGAAGGCGTAGCGGTGATAGTGCATCGAGCCCGGCTGCACCTTGGTGCCGGGATTGAGATAGCTCTTCGGCTGGACGGTAATGCGCGTGCGCGAGCGCTCCTGTGCGTCGGCGGGGATACTCGCGAGGAGCAAGGCGCTCGACGCGGTCGCGGCGATCAGGGCAAGCAGGCTCGGGCGCATGACGTCCTCGATTCTGGGAAACGCCCGCGAACTCTAGTCGCAAACGCCCGCGCGGCAAAGCATCGGGCGCGACCGAATCGGACGCTCCATTGCCAATAACAGCCTGCGTCCGTTAGCGTTCCATTACCGGCGCCCGTGCCGGAAAAGGGTGCGAGCGTGTCCCGCAGGCCACATGCCCAGTTGCCCGATCTCTTACCCCGATTGATCGCATTCGCGCGAACGCTGATCGGGGACGCGGACCGCGCGCGCGATCTCGTGCAGGAAGCGGCGGCGCGGGCGCTGGCCGCCCGCAACGTGCCCTCTGACGCGCCTGCCTATCGAGCATGGGCCTTCAAGATCGTGCGCAATGCCACCCTCGACGAGTTGCGCGCGAAGCACCCGCGCCAGCACTTCGATGCCGAGCCGGACGTGGACCTGTGGCGCTTCGACGATGCCTATATCGCGCGGATCACCGTCAATCAGGGGCTTTCAACCATTGCGCCTGCGCATCGAGAGATCATCGCGCTCATCGATATCGCCGGCTTCAACTATGCGGAGGCCGCACAAATTCTCGGCGTGCCGGCCGGTACGGTCATGAGTCGCATATCGCGTGCGCGGAGCGCGCTGCTAGAAGCCATCGAGTCGAGCAGCATCCGTCCGCTGAAGTCGAGCCATGGCAACTGAACGCAAGTCCGACGAAGTCCTGCTGAACGCGCTTGTCGACGGCGAATTGTCGCCGGCCGAGCAGGCGAGGGCGGCGGCTCGGCTTGCCGCCGACCGCGACTTCGCGCGCGCCTATGCGATGCTTAGCAAGCTCAAGGCAACTGTGATCGAAAGCGCGGATGCGGAGACCGTCGGCGAAATTCACTGGCCGGTCGCGCGAAGCCGCGCATGGCGAATGGCGGCCATCGGCATTTCCGGCGCGCTCGCCGCGTCGGTCCTGCTCGGCTTGGTCCTGTTCCGGCTGCTCCCGATTGAAGTGCAGACAAGCGCCGCTGAACGCACGATCCAGGCGGCGTTCGTCGTCGAGCCGGTCATTCCAGATCTGACGCCCGCGGGATTGCAGCTCGCGCGCACGGTCGTCAGCGCGTATGCCGGCGGACAAGCGCTGGTCGCAACCTATGCCGGGCCGCGCGGCTGCCGCCTCGAGCTCTGGGTCAGCGAAGCGGGCCGTTCGGCGAAGGCGGCGGGCGGCACCGAGCGACGGAGCTGGCGCGTCGGCGGTCTCGTCTATGAGCTTGTCGCCTTTGGCATGCCGGCCTCGCGGTTCGAGAAAGTGGCGGACGCCGCGGAAGAGGCAACGCGAGCAACGGCGATCCCCGAGGATCTCGATCGGCGGCTGATCGAGGCCCGAGCCTCGACGGCGCCCTGCCTCGCCTGACATGGAATAAATTTCAGGCCTCACCCGTTTCTTCTCTTCAACCCTTGTCGCGGCGCAACCGGACAAGGCCGCGCCTGTCCCGGCGCGGGGACATAGGGAGGGAACCATGTCACTCAAAATCGAGAAGAAAGAGCGTTCTATCGAGGAATTGTATCGCGACGACCCCGAGCGGGCCGACGCGGTGGTGTTCGGACGCAAAGACGGCACGACCCGCCGCGGATTTTTAGGCGGCGCAGGACTTGCGGCCGTCGGCGCGGCGGTCGGTGGCAGCATCCCGTTCAGCCAGAATATGCCGGCCGGCCTGATCCCCGCGGCACTCGCGCAGGACAAGCCGGCGGCACCAGCCGCGCCCAAAGGCCCGGCCTATCTGGATTTTCCCGGCAAGGACAAAGGCCTCGTCGTGATCGGCGAGAAGCCGCTTGTCGCCGAGACGCCGGAGCATCTGCTCAACGACGACACGACGCCGACGGAAAAATTCTTCATCCGTAACAACGGCCAGATTCCCGATGAGGCCAAGGACACCGACAGGTGGGCAATCAAGATCGACGGCGAGGTCAACAAGCCGATTGAGATCACGCTCGGCGAGCTGAAGAAAAAGTACAAACCGCAGACGCGGCGCATGGTGCTGGAATGCGGCGGCAACGGCCGCTCGTTCTACACGCCGCGAGCAAGCGGCAATCCATGGACCAACGGCGGTGCGGGCTGTGCGGAATGGACGGGCGTGTCGCTGTCCGATCTGCTCAAGGCTGCCGGCGTAAAGCCGAGCGGCATCTATACCGCGCACTATTCGTCGGACATCCATCTCTCGGGCGATACCAGCAAGCCGACGATCTCGCGCGGTGTGCGGATCGCGAAGGCGATGGAGCCGGAGTCGATGATCGTCTGGGCGATGAACGGCAAGCCGCTTTCGAACATTCATGGCGGGCCGGTGCGCCTTCTTATTCCGGGCTGGCCCGGCTCTGCGTCGCAGAAGTGGCTGACGAAAGTCACGATCCGCGACAAGGAGCATGACGGGCAGGGCATGACCGGCACGTCCTACCGGCTTGCGATCAAGCCGATGGTGCCGGGCGACAAGGCCGATCCCAAGAATTTCAAGATTCTGGAATCGATGCCGGTGCGCGCGATCATCACGGCGCCCGCGAACGGTGCGAAGCTCGCCGCGGGCACGCGCGACGTGGCGCTGCGGGGCGCGTCGTGGGCGGGCGATCTCACGGTGCAGCGGGTCGATGTGTCGATCGACTACGGCCAGAGCTGGCAGCCGGCCAAACTCGAAAAGCCGAAGAACCGCTTCGACTGGCAGCGCTGGACGGCGAATGTGAAACTGCCGTCCGACGGATATTTTGAAATCTGGTCGCGCGCGACGGACAGCAAGGGCAAGATGCAGCCGCATGTGGCGGCAAACTGGAATCCGAGCGGCTACGGCGGCAATCCGTTCCATCGCATCGCGGTGCTGGTCGGCTGATTTTGAAACACATACCCAAACCGGGATGGGCGGCGAAGGCCGCTCATCTCGCCCTCTTCCTGCTTCTTGCATTCAATCCGGTGACCGCGCCGGATCGTGCGGCCGCGCAACAGCAGACCTTCGAGCCGCGCATCGAGGAGCCGGAAGAGTTTCCGGATTTCCCCGGCCGCGAAGATACGTTCTATTCCTGCTCGGCTTGCCACAACTTCAGTCTCGTCGCGCGGCAGAGCATGAGCCGCGAACGCTGGGACGGCATTCTCAACCTGATGGCCGAGCGCCACGGCATGGCTGAGGTGAAAGGCAAGGATCGCGAGGCCATTCTCGACTATCTGGAGAAAGCCTTCCCGCAGTCCGACGCGCCGCGCGGCTGGCAAAATCCGTTTCTCAATCGCTAGATGGGTCCGTCATGCGTGTGCCAATGGTTGTCGCTCTCACACTTGCGTCCGGACTGTCCGCGCAGGCGGCGGACCCTGTTGCGGGCGAGAGGGTATTCAAGCGTTGCCTTGCCTGTCACATGGTCGGCGAGGACGCGAAGCCGCGCGTCGGTCCCGTGCTCAACGGGCTGATCGGCCGCAAGGCCGGCACCTATGAAGGTTTCAAATACACCGAGGCGAACAAGAACTCTGGTCTTGTCTGGGACGAAGCGACGCTCACGGACTATCTGCGCAATCCGCGTGCGAAAATTCCCGGCACCAGCATGGCGTTTCCCGGAATCAAGAAGGACGAGGAGATCGCGGACCTGATCGCGTATCTGAAGCAGTTCAGGCCGGACGGAAAGCCGAAGTCGTAAACGTCAGCGTGCCGACAGGCGCCCGCGCAGACCTGGTCCGCGCTTGGCGTAAATCCAGTCATTGTTAAGGCGCGGGGTCGCGCTGATCACCGAGCCTTGCCCGCCGCAGTAATTGCGCTGCAACTCGGCGCGCGCGAAGAATTCCGCGAGCCGCTCGTCGCCGCCCGCGCTCATCAGCGCTGTGCGGTCGACTACGCAGGCGAACTCGCCGAGATCGACCATCTCGGGACCCTCATTGCACCACCAGGCGACGAGGCCAAAGCGTGGGTCGTGCCAGGCGCCCGAAACGGCGATGCAGTTGCGCCAGCCGTTCTTTCCTTCGACGCGCATGTTGACGATCGGGAGCATGCCGAATTTGGTTTTGAGCTTGCCGCTGCTCTCCTGAATTTCGGCGTTGATGCCTGATTCGCCGGCGAGCGCTGCCGTTGCGTCAAGCGTGTCGGGCTCGGCCATGCCTTCTTGACCCGGACGATAGAGCGCCATTCGCACATACGACTTGCCATCCTCCGGTTGACCGAAGGTCAGGATGTCCTTGCGGCCGCCGCCGGTGCGGTGGCGCCGCACGTTGTATTGCAGTTCGAGTCCCGCAAGCTCCGCGGCCTCGAGCGCGAACGAGCCGACCGGGCGGCCGATCTCGATCCATGCGGGGTTCTTGTCCGGCGTTGGGGACACGGACGAAATCGCTGGCGTCGGCGCGAGCAGTTCCTTGATCAGGATGCCCGACATGACGACGACGGCGAGATAGGCAAGCTGGGTTGAGCCCGACATATCGCGGCGCGCGGGAACATGGTCGCGGCACGCGGCCAGACGATCGCGCAGTTTGAACGCGCGGCGCTGCGTCTGGAAAAACGCGGCCTGCGCGAGATGAATGAGATCAACGATATTGATGGCCGGCACGCCTGACCCTCCAGCCTATTGTTGGGGCATGATCTTTTCCGAAAACCGATTTCCACTTTTCGGGATCATGCTCCAGGATGGCGTTGCGATTTCGGCCTTTCTCGCGTAGAAGCCGCTGAAATCCAGTTTCCAATCAGGCAGTTGGCTGGCGAAATCCCGGCGGAGAGTCAACGATGAGTTACAAGGTGGCGGTGGTCGGCGCGACCGGCAATGTCGGCCGCGAAATGTTCGAAATCCTCGCCGAGCGCGGCTTTCCCGCGAGCGAAGTCGTGGCGCTTGCGTCGCGCCGCTCGATCGGCACCGAGGTCTCGTATGGTAACCGAACCCTGAAGTGCAAGGCGCTCGAGCATTTCGACTTCGCCGACACCGACATCTGCCTGATGTCGGCCGGGTCCGCCGTGTCGAAGGAATTTTCGACGAAGATCGCCGCGCAGGGCACGGTGGTGATCGATAACTCGTCGTTCTGGCGTTACGACGCCGATGTGCCGCTGATCGTGCCGGAAGTGAACGCCGACGCGATCGAAGGCTTCAAGAAGAAGAACATCATCGCCAACCCGAACTGCTCGACGGCGCAGATGGTCGTGGCGCTGAAGCCCCTGCATGACGTGGCGACGATCAAGCGCGTCGTGGTCGCGACCTATCAGTCCGTCTCGGGCGCGGGCAAGGACGCGATGGACGAGCTGTTCGCGCAGACGCGCGCGATTTTCTCCGCGCAGACGCCGGAGACGGAGAAGTTCACCAAGCGCATCGCCTTCAACGTCATTCCGCATATCGACGTCTTCATGGACGACGGCTTCACCAAGGAAGAGTGGAAGATGTCGGCCGAGACCAAGAAGATTCTCGATCCGAAGATCGAGGTGGTCGCGACCTGCGTGCGCGTGCCGGTGTTCATCGGTCACTCGGAGGCGGTGCATCTTGAATTTGAGAAGCCGATTTCGGCCGAGCAGGCACGCGACATCCTGCGCGAGGCGCCGGGCGTGCTGGTGATCGATAAGCGCGAGAACGGCGGCTACATGACGCCGTATGAGTCGGTCGGCGAGGACGCGACCTATGTGTCGCGTATCCGCGAAGACAAGACGGTGCCGAACGGGCTCGCGCTCTGGTGCGTCTCCGACAACCTCCGCAAGGGCGCGGCGCTGAACGCCGTGCAGATCGCGGAGACGCTCGTGAACCGCAAGCTGCTCCAGCCGAAGCAGAAGGCGGCCTAACCCCGCTTCTTCGCGCCCTGAACGCGGTCGTCTTTGGCTCCAACCTGCTGTTCGGTGGCGGCGCTCAGACGTTGAAAGACGCCAAGCCCGAGAATCATGGAGATGGCCGTGAGGAGCAGGGCCGCGGGATAAATGAGCAGGGTGACGTTGTCGTGGCTGACGCGAAACACCGTCACCAGCCCTTCCAGAAACACCGCAATCGAGATCGTCGAGATGAATTTTGTGAGGCTGCGGCGCGCCTCACCCGGTGAGCGCATCTCGCGCTCGCGCACCACTTCTTCCTCGATGAGGTATTTCGCGACCTCGAAGACGGCGATGGCGATCACGATATAGCCGACGCCGCGCAGAAGCGTGCTGCCAAAATCCGTCCAGTAAAAGAGAGCGTAAACGGTCTGGCCGATGCCGTAAGCCGACATCAGAAGTGCGAAGAGACCCAGCACCACGGCGATGATGGAAAAGACAAGCCGCGAGCCGGCTTCAAACGTGCGGATGGGGTCCATGAAAGCCTCGCGGAAACCGTTCGGCGGACGCGCGGTGACGACAACCGCAGCGGCGCGAAAAAGTTCCCACGAGACTCAGCGCACGCTCTGGCCGTCGAGCGTGCGGAATTGCCCGGTCGTCTGGTCGAGCACCGACAACTGGCCAGTCGCGACGCCGAAATAAGCGCCGTGAAGGGCAAGCTTCCCGCGCTCGACGAGAATGCTTACGCAAGGGAAAGTCAGCAAATTCTTGAGCGTGTGCTTGATCGCGGCCTGTTCGAGCCGACGCAGAAAGCTCTCATCCGTCTCGCCCGTCCGGGGCGGGCCGGCTTCGCGCGCGGCGGGCTCGATCAGGGCCATCCAGTTGCCGATGAAGTCGCCGGGCGAGAGCGGGTCGGCCTGTTCGGCATAGGCCTTGATGCCGCCGCAGCGGGCGTGACCCAGCACCACGATGTTTTTCACGCGCAGCGCCTGCACCGCGAATTCGAGCGCGGCCGAGACGGCGCGCTGAGCGCCGTCGGGCGTGTAGGGCGGCACGAGGTTCGCGACATTGCGGGTCACGAACAACTCGCCGGGCGAAGCGTCGAAGATCACCTCCGGCGAGACGCGGCTGTCGCAGCAGCCGATGATCATGGTCTCGGGCTTTTGCCCGTCCTCGGCGAGCTCGCGAAAGCGGCTTTGCTCGGTCGGCAGGCGCGCCGCGCGAAAGGCCGTGTAGCCGTCGATCAGCCGCTGCGGAAAATCCATGATGCCTACTCCTGCCGGAGTGGATGGAGCGCAAAGTGGCCGCGCGGGTCAAGCGAGAGAGTGACGCGCTTGGCAAGGCTGCGCCGGGGCGGCTAGGTTTGACGGGCCGGCAGGAGGGCGAATGACGAGCAGCGCGGGCAATTTCTTCGAGGATTTCCACGTCGGCCAGATCATTCGCCATGCGACCCCGCGCACGGTGACGAGCGGCGATGTCGCGCTTTATGGCGCGCTCTACGGCTCCCGCTTCGCCGTGCAGTCGTCGGAGGCCTTTGCACGCGCGATCGGCTACCGGCACGCGCCCGCCGACGACCTGCTCATCTTCAATATCGTGTTCGGCAAGACGGTACCCGACATCTCGCTGAACGCCGTCGCCAACCTGGGTTACGCCGCCTGCCGGATGCTGGCGCCGGTTTATCCCGGCGACACGCTGCACGCGGTCTCGGAAGTGATCGGGCTGCGCCAGAACTCCGACGGCAAGGCGGGCGTTGTGTATGTGCGCTCCACGGGCCTGAAGCAGGATGCGACGGAAGTCATCGATTACGTCCGCTGGGTGATGGTGAAGAAGGGCGACGAGGCCAGCGCCGCTCCGGAAGCGCTCGTGCCGAAGCTCCCGTCATCGCTGCATGCCGACGCGCTCGGCAACGCAGTGTCGGTTGTCGACGGCGCCAACTATGACAACGTGCTCGCGGGCAGCGCGCAACGCTTTGGCGACTATGAAGTCGGCGCCAGGATCGATCACGTTGACGGCGTCACCGTCGAGGAAGCCGAGCATCAGCTTGCCACGCGACTCTATCAGAATCCGGCGCGCATCCATTTTAACCAGCACGCGGAGGCGAGCAGCCGGTACGGCCGCCGCCTGATCTATGGCGGCCATGTCATTTCAATTGCGCGCGCGCTCAGCTTCAACGGACTCGCCAACGCCTTCCATGTGGCGGCGATCAATTCCGGCCGGCATGTCGCGCCGCTCTTCGGCGGTGACACGGTCTATGCGTGGAGCCATGTGCTCGACAGGCAGCCGATCGCCGGACGCGACGATGTCGGTGCGCTTCGGTTGCGCACCATCGCCACCAAGAACCGGGCGTGTCAGGATTTCCCTTGGAAGCAGGGCGAGGAATACGACCCTGCCGTCATTCTCGATCTCGACTACTGGGCGCTTATTCCGCGCTAGACAAATTACTCCGCTCATTCCCGCGTAAGCGGGAATCCAGGAATTTTTCATACGCTGTCTGGGTTGCTCTGGGTCCCCGCTTTCGCGGGGACGAGCGGATGATGAGCGTCGCTGTACTTAGTTTACTGCGTTCGTCTCGTATTGCCGGAAGAATTTCCAGATTTCCTCGGCGGCGTCGATCGCGTGACTGCGCTCGCTCAGGAACCACGCGACAAACGTATCGCCACGGCCGGGCTCGGCGGAGGGCGGCAGATGTCCGCCGCCGGGGATCGTGTAGAGCAGGACCTGAGTGCTGTCGCGGCACACCGACCAGCGGCGCACGGCGATGGGCTGCGAGCGGTCGAGGCTCGGGCGGCTGGAGTCGGACGAGGCCATGCAGCCCGCGATGTCGGCGAACATCTGTGCCGTGTCGTTCGCGGAGAGAATTCCCTGTCCGCCCATCGGCACGCCGAACCAGGGAATGATTGCGTCGAACGAGCCGTGAATGAGGACCGCGGGTATCGGAGAACGCGGCCGGCAGGTTTTGCGGTAAGCCTCCGGCGCGGTCGCGGCCATCATCGCAATCGCCGCGAACAATTCGGAATGCTCGCAGGCGAGGCGCGCCGTCATGAAGCCGCCCATGGAAAGCCCGGCGAGGTAAATGCGGTTCGGATCGGCGATCCCTTCGCGCACGAGCTGGCGCACGAGGCCGACGATAAACGGCACGTCATCGCCCGGTTTCACGACGTAGCCGAGCCGCATGATCGGGGGCCGCGCATCATCCCAGACGCGGTTGATGCCTTCGGGATAGGCGACCACGAAGCGCTCGCGCCGCGCGACCCGGTTCATGCCGAGATCGCTCTCGAACTCGCCCGCCGTCTGCACGGCGCCGTGCAAGCCGATCACGAGCGGAACAGGCGCGGTTTTCAGGTTTGGCGGAATGTGGAGGCGATAGGTGCGCTGCTCGCCGCTCACGACGATACGGCGAACTTCGGTGTTGGCCTGCGCGGCGCCGGCGAGGAACGGGAGGAGCAGCGCCGCGAGCAGGGCCGGAGCAAGTCGCGAAGGCCGGAGGATCGCCATGAGGCGGCGGACGCCGAACAATTGCATCAAACCCGATTCCGTTTGCCGCAAATCGCGTGACCCAATTTCGGGACGATTCTTTGTCGCTGAATCGCGGCCGGATTGTAAGCGGGCCGCCGCCGCCGGGAGCCGTGGCATACCAGAGATCGCCTAGACGTGCAGCGGGCGCATCCGCACCATGCAAGCGCGCGCCGGAGTCGCACCCCGCTACTCTGGAATCATTGCGACGCGGCAACGATTCCGCTACTCAACAGGACCCGCCCAGGATCGCCATGATCGAGCAAAAAACACGCGCCGAACGGCCTCTTTCGCCGCATTTGCAGGTCTATCGCCTCACCATCACGATGGTGATGTCGATCGTCCACCGGATCGTCGGCGTGGGGCTGTACGCCGGCACGCTCCTGTTCGTCTGGTGGCTGTTCGCCGCCGGCAATGCGCGCGACTTCGACCGCATCAATGGCTGGATCGGTAACTGGTTCGGTCGGCTCATCCTGTTCGGCTTCACCTGGGCGCTGCTGCATCACATGCTGGGCGGCATCCGCCATCTCATCTGGGACACGGGCCGCGGGCTCGAGCCCGGCGAGCGCGAGATGATTGCCTGGGCGACGCTCGTCGGCTCCGTGACACTCACACTGCTTGTGTGGATCGTCGCTTTCATGATGCGGAGCTGATCATGCGTACTCCGCTCAATCGCGTGCGAGGACTGGGATCGGCCCATGCCGGCACGGGCCATTTCTGGCTCCAGCGCCTGACCGCCATCGCGAATATCCCTCTCGTCATCTATTTCGTCTTCATGATCGCGACGCTTTCCGGCCGCAGTCATGCATCGGTGTCGGCGGCGCTGGGCGAGCCGGTCACGGCGCTCCTGCTGCTGGCGGCGATCCTGTCGATCGTCATGCATATGCGCATCGGGATGCAGGTCATCATCGAGGATTACGTTCATGACGAAGGGTGGAAGCTCACGCTCGTCGTGCTGAATACGTTCTTTACCGTCGGCGTGGGACTGTCGGCCGCCTTCGCAGTGTGCCGCCTCAGTCTCGGATTGTGATCATGGCCAAAGCCGAAGACACGAAAAACGCAACGCCGGCCGTGAACGGCCGCGCCTATCCGATCACCGACCACACCTATGACGTGGTGGTGGTCGGCGCGGGCGGCGCCGGACTGCGCGCCGTGATCGGCTGCGCCCAGGCGGGCCTGCGCACGGCGTGCATCACGAAGGTCTTTCCGACGCGCTCGCACACCGTCGCGGCGCAAGGCGGCATCTCGGCGGCGCTCGGCAATATGGGCGACGACGACTGGCGCTGGCATATGTACGACACCGTCAAGGGTTCGGACTGGCTCGGCGATCAGGACGCGATTGAATATCTCTGCCGCAACGCGCCGGACGCTGTGGTGGAGCTTGAGCATTGGGGCGTGCCGTTCTCGCGCACCGAGGAAGGCAAGATTTACCAGCGCCCGTTCGGCGGCATGACCACGCATTACGGCAAGGGCACCGCGCAGCGCACCTGTGCCGCCGCCGACCGCACCGGGCACGCGATCCTGCACACGCTCTACGGCGCGTCGCTCAAGCACAAGGCAGAATTCTTCATCGAGTATTTCGCAATCGATCTCATCATGGACAACGAAGGCCGTTGCCGTGGCGTGATCGCGCTCAAGCTCGACGACGGCACGCTGCATCGCTTCCGCTCGCACGAGACGATCCTGGCGACCGGCGGCTACGGTCGCGCCTATTTCTCCTGCACCTCCGCGCATACCTGCACGGGCGACGGCGGCGGCATGGTGTTACGCTCGGGCCTGCCGTTGCAGGACATGGAGTTCGTGCAATTCCATCCGACCGGCATCTACGGCGCGGGCTGCCTGATCACGGAAGGCGCGCGCGGCGAGGGCGGCTATCTCGTCAATTCCGAAGGCGAGCGCTTCATGGAGCGCTATGCGCCGTCCGCGAAGGATCTTGCGTCGCGCGACGTCGTCTCACGTGCCATGACCATCGAGATCAGCGAAGGCCGCGGGGTCGGCAAGAGCAAGGACCACATTTTCCTGCATCTCGATCATCTCGACCCCGCCACGCTGCATGAGCGGCTGCCGGGCATTTCCGAGAGCGCGAAGATTTTCGCGGGCGTCGACATCACGCGCGAGCCGATCCCGGTGCTGCCGACCGTGCATTACAACATGGGCGGCGTGCCGACGAACTTCCACGGTGAAGCGCTCACCAAAGCCAACGGCCACGACGACACGGTCATCCCCGGTCTGATGGCGGTGGGCGAGGCGGCCTGCGTCTCGGTGCATGGCGCAAACCGTCTGGGCTCCAATTCGCTCACCGATCTTGTCGTGTTCGGGCGCGCGGCGGCGCATCGCTGCGCGGAGCTTGTGACCGCCGGCGACAAGCACAGCGAACTTCCCTTCGGCTCGGCCGAGCTTGCGCTCTCGCGCCTCGACCGCTTCCGCCACGCCAGCGGCGCGACGCCGACGGCCGAGCTCCGGCTCAGCATGCAGAAGGTCATGCAGACCAACTGCGCCGTCTTCCGCACGGCCGACGTGCTGGAAGAAGGCCAGAAGCTCATCCATCAGGTGCGCGCGGGCGCGCGCGACATCCGCGTCACCGACCGCTCTCTGGTGTGGAATTCGGACCTGATCGAGACGCTCGAATTCGACAATCTGATCGCGCAAGCCGTGGTCACGATGGAAGGCGCCGTCAACCGCAAGGAAAGCCGCGGCGCGCACGCCCGCGAGGACTTCCCCGAACGCGACGACAAGACCTGGATGAAGCACACGCTGGCGTGGTTCGACGGCGAGGCCGGCAAGGTGAAGCTCGATTACCGGGGCGTGCATACCTATACGCTGACGAACGAAGTGCAATATATCGAGCCGGTAAAGCGGGTGTATTGATGGTCCAGCTTACGCTGCCGAAGAATTCAAAGATCACGCAGGGCAAGACCTGGCCTGCGCCGGCCGGCGCCAAGCGCACGACCGAGTTCCGTATCTATCGCTGGAATCCCGACGACGGGCACAATCCGCGCATCGACACGTTCTTCGTGGATCGCGACGATTGCGGGCCGATGGTGCTCGACGCGATCATCTGGATCAAGAACAAGATCGACCCGACTCTGACTTTCCGCCGCTCCTGCCGCGAAGGCGTTTGCGGGTCGTGCTCCATGAATATCGACGGCGTGAACACGCTCGCCTGCACGCTCGCGATGGACGACGTGGAAGCGCCGGTGAAGATCTACCCGCTGCCGCACATGGAAGTCGTGAAGGACCTCGTGCCGGATATGAGCGGCTTTTACGCGCAGTACGCCTCGATCGAGCCCTGGCTCAAGACCGATACGCCGGCGCCCGAACGGGAATGGAAGCAGAGCCACGAGGACCGGGAAAAGCTCGACGGGCTTTACGAGTGCATCATGTGCGCCTGCTGCTCGACGTCCTGCCCCAGTTACTGGTGGAACGGCGATCGTTACCTTGGCCCAGCCGTGCTGTTGCAGGCCTCGCGCTGGATCGAGGATTCGCGCGACGAGGCGGCGGGCGAACGGCTCGACAATCTCGAGGACCCGTTCCGGCTCTATCGCTGCCACACGATTCTGAACTGTTCGAAGGCCTGTCCGAAGGGGTTGAATCCGGCCAAGGCCATCGCCGAGATCAAGAAGAAAATGGTGGCGCGGCAGGTCTGACTGTCGTCCGGCGCGCGCTTTCAGCCGTCGAAATCAGGACCGCGGGGCTCACCGCGGTCTTTTGCTTTTGCTCTCGGTGCTTACCCCAAAAGAAAAGCCGCGCGTCAGATGCTGACGCGCGGCCGTCCGGCTGATTCGGAGTATTAGTTCAAGTCAGCGCGTGACGCGCTTACTTCTTGGCCTTTCTCCGCTTGCGCTTCTTCGGAGCCGCCGCTTTCGCCTTACGCTTCTTTGCTCTCTTTGCCATATTCGCCTCTTTCAGATTGATGCTCGCCGCGGATGCAGCGCGCTTTGGTGGCCGGATTGTTGAAAATTCTTCACGGCCGATAGTGATGAGGTTGAAGATGCCGGTATCAATATCGAAAGACTCGGTGTCGTCGACGATCGTGCCGGCTTCGAGTCCTTCGCCTTGATCCCGAACGGTCCCGCGTGGTGTTGAGCGAAACCGCCGTAGTCGGTCCTTGACATCCGTTCCTCCGAATCAGGAGCCGGCGACGAGCAACATCGCGCAACCTTGTGCATGTTGCCAAGTGGAATCGTGATTCGCGCTTGACAAGGAATCCTTAACGGCGCGATTGCGAGTCGAGTTTGCAATTTGATGCGATGCGAAACGCGCGTTTGAAAATCAAAACCGGACTCGCGCACCGATTCAAAAACGCAAAATACAATTTTATGATCAATCAGTTACGGGACGCCTGCTTTTGACACGCGTAACGCAATGGCTGGATGCACGCGCGATGAATCGAATGCGAATGAATTCGCTGCGCACTCGTTCGTAACAATCCACAGGCAACCAAAATTTGCCGTTTTGGAGCGCGCGACAACTCTCAAAAACGCGTTTTTTGACAAAACGACGCTACTGATTCGCGGAAAGCAGGTTTGAGCGATCCGCTTACGCAGACCGGACTGCACCCTGGCTGGAGAGAGAAGCGGCCGTCGGCGCGCGTGTGCTTACGTCAGGCGGGGTCGAACGTGCGCCGCTGCACGTCGAGCATCGCGGTCGCGAGTCCGAAGCTTTCGAACATCCATTCGCGCGCCATCGACAATGGCGTTGCGCCGGGATTGACCACTTCGCCGACGACTTCGTCGGCGCGCAGGCGCAAGGACGCTTCATGCTTCTTTGCAATTGCCTGCATGCGGCGGTTTTCTGCCAAGCAATTCAATCGGATAGAGCGGATGCCGCGATTACGCGCGGACAGGATCGTACGTTCGAGCAATTCGTTGCCGACGCCGCGTCCCTGCCACTGGCGTTCGAGACTGAAGGCCGCTTCGGCTTCGTTCGGGATTGCGTTGCCGTAGCCGCGCAGCTCTCCGACGCCGCGAAGTTCACCGTCGGCGAAGAAGCCATGCAGGATGGAGTCGCCGCGCAGCGCGCGCGACGCATATTGCTCCATGAAGTGCCGGTTCACCGGCGAGCCGAACCGCGAGCGGCGGCTCTCGGGGTCGAGTCGGAGCAGGTGGTCGCGCAACGCAGCCTCTTCGCCAAGCCAAAGGCGGCGAATATGACCGGGTAAGCCGGTGTCCTCGCGCCCGGCGGGTACACTGGCGTCCGCTGACGTCGCGTCATGCTGCATCGAATCATTCATGCAGAATAGATAGGCCGGGAACACGAAAAATCTACGACATTCAAATACTTACCGCAGCATTGCTGCTATGCAGCAAAATCATGGGGAGCGATGCCGCAACGCACGCGACCGCCTGTCGCGGCTTCGCGCCTTGCCCTGCCTTGTCCCGCGCGGACACATCCCTCTCCGCCGTCGAACCAGTTGGAAACCGCTGCGGGCTAAAGTCGCGGCCGTTCTCGCGGGCGAAGCGGGACGAGGGAATTAGGCATGTCGGCCATCGGGGCCCGCTATACCGCGCTCGTTGAATCGGGCGCGATCGAGAGCGATCCGGGACAGCTTGCGGTCGTCGAGCGCTTTGCGGCGCTCGAGGCGGAGCTTGCCGACTTCCATCGTGCGGCAAAGTCGAGCGCGTTGGGCTGGTTGATGGCAAAGAAGCCCGCCGCCCCGCCCAAAGGACTCTATCTCTGGGGCGACGTGGGCCGCGGCAAGACCATGCTGATGGACCTCTTCTTCGAGGGGGCGACGGTCGTCCGCAAACGGCGGTCGCATTTCCATGAATTCATGGCCGACGTGCATGAGCGCGTGCGGCGCTTCCGTGCGCAGCAGAAGTCCGGCCATCGTCTTAACGGCGATCCGATCCAGCTCACGGCCGACGAGATCGCGAACGAGACGACACTGCTCTGCTTCGACGAGTTTCATGTGACGGATATCGCGGACGCCATGATCCTCGGCCGTCTGTTCGAGCGGCTGTTCGGGCATCGGGTGGTGCTGGTGGCGACCTCGAACGTGCCGCCCTCGGAGCTTTATCTCGACGGACTCAACCGCTCGCTCTTCGTGCCGTTCATCCGCATGCTGGAGAAGCATCTTGAGGTGATCCGGCTCGATGCGCGTACCGATTTCCGGTTCGAAAAGCTCGAAGGCCATTCGGCCTGGCATGTGCCGGCGGACGCAAAGGCCAAGGCCGCGCTCGATGAGATCTGGCGCCGGCTCGCGGGCGAGGGTGGGGGCGTGTCCGTTGAGCTGCCAATCAAGGGACGCAGCATCCATGTGCCGCGCACGGGCGGCGGCGCGGCGCGCTTTCCTTACTCCGAGCTATGCCAGAAGCCGCTCGGCGCGCTCGACTTTCTCCAGCTCGCGCACAGCTTCCACACGATCGTCGTGGACGACATTCCCAACCTCACGCCGCGCATACGGAACGAAGTGCGCCGTTTCATTCTGCTCGTCGATACGCTCTATGATCGCTCGGTGAAGCTGATTGCGTCGGCTGCTGCCGCGCCTGACAAGCTCTATGAAGAGAGCGGGACGACCGAAGCGTTCGAATTCCGCCGCACGGCGTCGCGGCTCTTCGAGATGGGCTCAATCGAGTATCTGTCGCGGCCGCACGGCAAGAAGGACTCAAAAGCAAGCGGCGAGATCACCGGCCTGGTCGAAACCTGACCGGCAAATTTTTCGAGGGGGAATGGCGATGTCCGAGCACAAGCATAACGAACACGGCCACCGTCACGAGCACGGGGCGTGCGCGATCTGCGGCCCGGCCAAGCATAGCGGCAAGACGCTGCCCGTCTCAGGGTTGCGCCCGTCGCTCGTCGAGCGGATGCGGCAGGATCACCTCGAGATGCCAGCCGACGCCGCGGTTTGCCTCAATCACATCGCCGATTACCGCGCGAAATATGTGTCCGAACTTCTGCACCAGGAGCGGGGAGAACTCTCCGACCTCGACAAGGAAGTGGTGGCAAGCCTGAGCGCCGGCGAAACGATCGCTTCGAACACCGAAGAAGAATATGCCGAGGACGTTTCGTTCGGCGGGCGTGTCTCCGACGCTCTCGCCAAATTCGGCGGCAGCTGGTTCTTCATCATCCTGTTCATCGTCGTCATCATCGTCTGGATGTCGATCAACGCCGCGGTCTTCGGCGGCGGGGATTTCGACCCGTTCCCGTTCATCCTGCTCAATCTCGTTCTCTCATGCCTCGCGGCCTTCCAGGCGCCGGTCATTCTGATGAGCCAGAACAGGCAGGAGAAGAAGGATCGCCTGCGATCCGATAACGACTATCAGGTGAATCTGAAGGCCGAACTTGAAATCCGGCACCTGCACGAGAAGATGGACCACCTGATCAACCGGCAATGGGAGCGGCTGGCCGAGATTCAGGAGATTCAGCTCGAAATCATGCAGGACATCGCCCGCCGAAAGTCATAGCGGCCGCGGGCGCGAAAGCCCGCGAAAACCTTGAACGGGCGGGCCAAACGGTCTAGTCAAACGCCCGTCAATTCCTTTGCCCACCCGCACATTCAAAGCGTCGGAAACCATGGCCAAAGCCAAGATCGCACTCATCGGCGCCGGCCAGATCGGCGGCACGCTCGCCCTTCTCGCAGGTCAGAAAAATCTCGGCGATGTCGTCCTGTTCGACATCGCGGAAGGCATCCCGCAGGGCAAGGCGCTCGATATCGCGCAGCTCTCGCCGGTCGAAGGCTTTGACACGAAATATTCCGGCACCCAGTCCTACGAGGCGATCGAGGGCGCGGACGTCGTCATCGTGACGGCGGGCGTGCCGCGCAAGCCCGGCATGAGCCGCGACGACCTCCTCTCGATCAACCTCAAGGTGATGGAGCAGGCGGGCGCGGGCATCAAGAAATACGCGCCGAATGCGTTCGTCATCTGCATCACCAATCCGCTCGACGCGATGGTATGGGCGATCCAGAAGGCCTGCGGCCTGCCGAAGAACAAGGTGGTCGGCATGGCGGGCGTGCTCGACAGCGCGCGCTTCCGTTACTTCCTCGCCGACGAGTTCAACGTCTCGGTCGAAGACGTCACGGCCTTCGTGCTCGGCGGACACGGCGACACGATGGTGCCCCTCGTTCGCTATTCGACGGTCGCCGGCGTGCCGATCCCGGACCTCATCAAGATGGGCTGGTCGACGCAGGACCGCATCGACAGCATTGTCCAGCGCACGCGCGACGGCGGGGCGGAGATTGTGAACCTCCTCAAGACCGGCTCCGCTTTCTACGCGCCGGCGGCGTCCGCGATTGCGATGGCCGAGAGCTATCTCCTCGACAAGAAGCGCGTCCTGCCCTGCGCGACCTACCTCAACGGCGAATACGGCGTGAAGGGTCTCTATGTCGGCGCGCCGGTGGTGATCGGCGCCAAGGGCGTTGAGCGCGTGGTGGAGATCGACCTCGACCGCAGCGAAAAGGCGATGCTCGACAAGTCGGTGGCCTCGGTGAAGGGCCTGGTCGACGCCTGCCTCAAGATCGCGCCCGACCTCGGTAAGTGAGTATGGGGCGAATGGGACGGAGCCGCCTTTGAGCGCTTTCTCCTGTTCGCCTCGAAAAATCCCGCTTGCGCGGGTGCTAAAGCTGAAGTCAAATCCCTGGAATAATGTATATTAGAGCCGTCCCAACGGCTCCGGGACGGGGAGCGCGCCAATGAACATCCACGAATATCAAGCCAAGCAGGTGCTGCGCGAATTCGGCGTTCCGGTGCCGCGCGGCGAGCCCGCCTTCTCGGTCGAAGAAGCGGAGGCCGCTGCGAAGACGCTCGGCGGGCCGGTGTGGGTGGTGAAGGCGCAAATCCATGCGGGCGGCCGCGGCAAGGCCGGCGGCGTCAAGGTCGTCAAATCCATCGACGACGTGAAGGCGGAAACCAAGCGCCTGCTCGGCTCGACGCTCGTCACGCACCAGACCGGACCCGCGGGTAAGGAAGTCGGCCGCGTCTATATCGAAGAAGGCGCGGCGATCGACAGGGAATTCTACCTGTCGCTGCTCGTCGACCGCGAAACCTCGCGCATTGCTTTTGTGATTTCGACCGAAGGCGGCATGAACATCGAGGAAGTCGCGCACGACACGCCCGAGAAGATTCTCACCTTCTCCATCGACCCGGTCGCGAATATCTGCCCGTATCATGTGCGCAAGGCCGCGAAGGCGCTCGGGTTCAGCGAAGCGCAGCCGAAGCAGCTCTCCGCGCTGCTCACGAACCTGCACAAGGCATTCGTCGACAAGGACATGAGTTTGCTGGAGATCAACCCGCTCATCGTCACCAAGGGTGGCGATCTTGTCTGCCTCGACGCGAAAGTTTCGTTCGACGACAACGCGCTCTTCCGTCATCCGCTGATCGCGCGCCTGCGCGATGAAAGCGAGGAAGACGCGAAGGAGATCGAAGCGTCGAAATACGACCTCAACTACATCGCGCTCGACGGCACGATCGGGTGCATGGTCAACGGCGCCGGCCTCGCCATGGCGACGATGGACATCATCAAGCTTTACGGCGAGTCGCCCGCGAATTTCCTCGACGTCGGCGGCGGCGCGACCAAGGAAAAGGTCACGTCCGCTTTCAAGATCATCACCGCCGACCCGAACGTGAAGGGCATCCTTGTCAACATCTTCGGTGGCATCATGCGTTGCGATGTGATCGCCGAGGGTGTCGTCGCGGCGGTGAAGGAAGTCGGCCTCAAGGTGCCGCTGGTCGTGCGGCTTGAGGGCACCAACGTCGAGCAAGGCAAGAAGATCATCAGCGAGTCGGGGCTGAACGTCGTCTCCGCCGACGATCTCGACGACGCTGCGCAAAAAATCGTCAAGGCCGTGCGAGGGAGCAAGGCGTGATTGCCGCTGCGGCACACGCCGACTCTTCGGCCGGTGTGATGCCGGCGACGCGAGCCTGTCCGGCCTGTGAAGGGCAGGAAGCTCGCATTCTGCCGCGTTATTCGACGTCCCGCTGGCAGGTCGCCGAGTGTTTGAACTGCCACTTCGTGTATCTGCGGAATCCTCCCGTCTATGAGCGGATGGTCGAGGAGTTCGCCTGGGAGAAGACCAAGGTCGTCGAGAAGGAACGGCGCAACGAGTCGCGACCGGTTGTCATGCAGATCGATCGCAGCACGCGCTGGCGCCTCGGGGCGTTCAAGCAGAAACGTAAAGATTTCTATCGCTCGCTCTTCAAGCAGGGGCGCGTCCTCGACGTCGGCTGCGGCGGCGGCAGAAACATTCCGAAGCCGTTCGTTCCCTACGGGATCGAGATTTCCAAAGCGCTCTACGAAAAGGCCGAGGTGAAATTGGCCAAACGCGGCGGACAAGCCATTCACGGCGCCGCTGCCGAAATCATCACGACATTTTCGGATGGCTACTTTACGGGCGTGGTGCTGAGTTCTGTCGTGGAGCACGAGCTGCGGCCGAAGCAACTCCTGACGCATGTCGCGCGCGTGCTGGAGAAGGATGGCAAGGCCTTCATCCGCGTGCCGAACTTCGGCAGCCTGAACCGTGTGATCGCCGGAGGTCACTGGTGCGGCATCCGCCACCCGGATCATGTCAACTATTTCACGACGAGCTCGCTGCGCAGCATGGCGGCCGAAGCCGGCCTCGCCGTGCAATTGCTCAATCCGGTTCGCACGCCATTCAACGACAACATCAATGCCGTCCTTACGCCGATGGCGAAGCACTGAGGAAACGCGGTCATGCCAGTTCTGGTCGACAAGAACACCAAGGTCATCACCCAGGGCTTCACGGGTAAGAACGGCACGTTCCATTCGGAGCAGGCGATCAAGTACGGCACACGCATGGTCGGAGGCGTTTCGCCCGGCAAGGGCGGCGCGGAGCATCTCGGCCTGCCCGTGTTCGACACGGTGATGGAAGCGCGCAAGGCCACGGGCTGCGACGCGAGCGCGATCTATGTGCCGCCGGCGGGCGCGGCCGACGCGATCGCCGAGGCGATCGACGCGGAAATTCCGCTGATCGTCTGTATCACCGAGGGCATTCCCGTCCTCGACATGGTCAAGGTGAAGCGCTCGCTCGCGGGCTCGAAGTCGCGGCTCGTGGGGCCGAACTGCCCCGGCGTGATCACGCCCGATCAATGCAAGATCGGCATCATGCCCGGCCATATCCATAAGGCGGGCAAGGTCGGCATTGTCTCGCGCTCCGGGACGCTCACCTACGAGGCGGTCTTCCAGACCACCGCCGAGGGGCTCGGACAGAGCACTTGCGTCGGCATAGGCGGCGACCCGGTGAAGGGCACCGAGTTCATTGACGTGTTGGAAATGTTCCTCGCCGATAAGGGCACCGAAGCGATCATCATGATCGGCGAAATCGGAGGCTCCGCAGAGGAAGACGCCGCACAATTTCTGCGTGATGAGGCCAAAAAAGGCCGCAAGAAGCCGACCGTAGGCTTCATTGCCGGCCGCACGGCACCCCCGGGACGCCGCATGGGTCATGCGGGCGCCATTATTTCGGGTGGAAAAGGGGATGCGGAGTCCAAAATCGCCGCTATGGAGGCGGCAGGCATCCGCGTTTCTCAGTCGCCGGCGCGATTGGGCAAGACACTCGTCGAGGTTCTAAAAGGCCAATAAGGCTGCTAAAGACCTCCTTCGACGATTGGCAACGCGAATCACGCGGCCCTGCCGGGCCGACGCCATCGGGGTTCCCTGATCGCCGGACTTTAGCAGCGAGCGTCCCTCCGGGGATGGAACCATGGCCAAAGACAGCAAGACCGAAACCTTTCTTCGTACGTCCTTTCTCCACGGCGCCAACGCCGCCTACCTCGAAGACCTCCAGGCCCGCTACGAGCAGGACGCATCGTCCGTCGACAGCGAATGGCAGGCGTTCTTCGCGGGGCTGAAGGAAGAGCGCGGCGCGCCCGAAGCGAATGCGCGCGGCGCCTCGTGGAAGCAACCGAACTGGCCGGTGCCCCTGAACGGCGAACTGGTCGCCGCGCTCGACGGCAACTGGCTCGCGTTCGAAACGAACGCCGGGCAGAAAATTCAGGCGAAGGCCCAGAAGGCCGGCGTCGAACTCAGCTCAGCCGATGTGCAGCAAGCGACGCGCGATTCCGTGCGCGCGCTCTTTCTGATCCGCGCCTACCGCGCGCGCGGCCATCTGGAAGCGAAACTCGACCCGCTCGAGATCGAGCCGGTGGGCGTCCACCCCGAGCTCGACCCGAAATCCTACGGCTTCACGGAAGCCGACTACGACCGCAAGATCTTCATCGACAACGTACTCGGCCTCGAATTCGCGACCATCCGTGAGATGGTGGCGATCCTGCGCCGCACCTACTGCCAGACGATCGGCGTCGAGTTCATGCATGTGAACTCCCCCGACGAGAAGTCGTGGTTGCAGGAGCGCATCGAAGGACCCGACAAGGAGATTTCATTCACGCGCGAAGGCAAGCGCGCGATCCTGAACAAGCTTGTCGAGGCGGAAGGCTTCGAGAAATTCATCGACGTCAAATACACCGGCACCAAGCGCTTCGGTCTCGACGGTGCGGAGTCGATGGTCCCGGCGCTCGAGCAGATCATCAAGCGCGGCGGCGCGCTGGGCGTGCGCGACATCGTGTTCGGCATGGCGCATCGCGGCCGTCTCAATGTGCTCTCGCAGGTAATGGGCAAGCCGCATCGCGCGATCTTCCACGAATTCAAGGGTGGCGCGGCCGCGCCCGAAGACGTCGAAGGCTCGGGCGACGTGAAGTATCATCTCGGCGCTTCGTCGGACCGCGAGTTCGACGGCAACAAGGTACATCTGTCGCTCACCGCGAACCCGTCGCATCTTGAGATCGTCAATCCGGTGGTGCTCGGCAAGGCGCGTGCCAAGCAGGACCAGCTTGCGGACAAGCCGCGCGGCGACATCGTGCCGCTCGACCAGCGCGCGCGCGTGATGCCGCTGCTCATTCACGGCGACGCGGCCTTCGCGGGTCAGGGCGTGGTCGCGGAATGCTTCGGCCTTTCGGGCCTGCGCGGCCATCGCGTCGCGGGCTCGGTGCATTTCATCATCAACAACCAGATCGGCTTCACGACGAACCCGCGCTACGCGCGCTCGTCGCCCTATCCCTCCGACGTCGCCAAGATGATCGAGGCGCCGATCCTGCATGTGAACGGCGACGATCCCGAAGCCGTGGTGTTCTGCGCCAAGGTCGCGACCGAATTCCGCCAGCGTTTCCACAAGCCGGTCGTGATCGACATGTTCTGTTACCGGCGTTTCGGCCACAATGAGGGCGACGAGCCCGCGTTCACGCAGCCGTTGATGTACAAGAAAATCCGCTCGCATCCGTCGACGCTCGATCTCTACGCCAGGAAGCTCGAGAGCGAAGGCGTGCTGGCCGCCGGCGAGATCGACACGATGAAGGCCGACTGGCGCGCCAAGCTCGAAGTCGAGCAAGAGGCGGGCCAGAACTATCGTCCGAACAAGGCCGACTGGCTCGACGGCCGCTGGTCGGGCCTGAAGGCGATCAAGGAAGTCGACGACCCGCGGCGCGGATCGACCGGCGTGCCGGTCGATACGCTGAAGGAAATCGGCCGCAAGATCACCGAGGTGCCGGAGACCTTCAAGGCGCATCGCACGATTACGCGCTTCCTCGAAAACCGCCGTAACTCGATTGAACAAGACACAGGGATCGATTGGGCGACCGGCGAAGCGCTCGCGTTCTCCTCGCTGCTCCTTGACGGCAATCCGGTGCGTCTATCGGGGCAGGACTCGGAGCGCGGCACGTTCAGCCAGCGCCACTCGGTGCTGCACGATCAGGAAACAGACGAGCGCTACACATCGTTCAATCACATCCGCGACGGCCAGGCGCGCTACGAAGTCATCAATTCGATGCTCTCGGAGGAGGCCGTGCTCGGCTTCGAGTACGGCTTCACGCTCGCGGAGCCCAATGCGCTCACGCTCTGGGAAGCGCAGTTCGGCGACTTCGTGAACGGGGCGCAGGTCGTGATCGACCAGTTCATTACGTCGGGCGAGCGCAAGTGGCTGCGCATGTCCGGCCTCGTGATGCTCCTGCCGCACGGCTATGAAGGGCAGGGACCGGAGCATTCCTCCGCGCGGCTCGAGCGCTTCCTCCAGATGTGCGCGGAAGACAACATCCAGGTCGCGAACTGCACGACGCCCGCGAACTACTTCCACATCCTGCGCCGTCAGTTGAAGCGCGACTTCCGCAAACCGCTCATCATCATGACGCCGAAGTCGCTGCTGCGGCACAAGAAGGCGGTGTCGAAGCTGCACGAGCTTGGCGCCGACTCAACCTTCCACCGGCTCCTGTGGGACGACGCGCAGCTCCATCCGAATGGCGGCGTGAAGCTCGCAGCCGACGACAAGATCCGGCGTGTCGTGCTGTGCTCGGGCAAGGTCTATTACGACCTGTTCGAGGAGCGCGAGAAGCGCGGGCTCGACGACATCTATATCCTGCGGCTTGAGCAGCTTTATCCGTTCCCGCTCAAGGCGCTGGTGACGGAGCTGACGCGCTTCAAGAAGGCCGAACTCATCTGGTGCCAGGAAGAGCCGCGCAACCAGGGTGCATGGGCTTTCGTTCAACCCTATCTGGAATGGGTGCTGGAGCAGACCGGCGGCGTCGCAAAGCGCGCGCGTTACGTCGGCCGCCCGGCATCGGCCGCGACCGCGACCGGACTCATGCCGAGCCATTTGAAGCAATTGAAGGCGTTCCTCGACGAGGCCCTCGCCTGAAACGGCGAGCGAAGGAGAAAGAACGATGGCGACCGAGATCCGGGTTCCTACGCTCGGCGAATCCGTAACCGAAGCGACGATCGGGCGCTGGTTCAAGAAAGCGGGCGAGGCGGTGGCGGCCGACGAGCCGCTGGTTGAACTCGAAACCGACAAGGTGACGGTCGAAGTGCCCGCGCCTGCCGCGGGGGTGCTCGAGGAAATCCGCGTCAAGGACGGTGAAACCGTCGGCGTCGGCGCGATCCTGGGCTCCATCAAGGAAGGGGCGGGCGGCGCAAAGGCTGCGCCCGCTAAATCGCAGCCAGCTCCGACCGGCAAGCCGGACCAGAAGACCGATACGACAAAGCCTATCGGCGCGGGGCCCGAGCCCGTCACGCCGCGCGCAGCGCCAGCAGAGGCGGGCGTCGTCGTGCTGCCGTCGGTCAGGAAGCTCGGCGCGGAATCAGGCGTTTCGCCCGCCAGCGTTCAGGGCACCGGCAAGGACGGCCGCGTGATGAAGGGCGACATGCTGACCGCGATCGCGAGCGGCGCGAAGCCCGCGGCGCCCGCAACGGCCCGCGCGCCGTCGCCCGCGTCCGACGCCGAGCGCGAAGAGCGCGTGCGCATGTCGCGGCTCCGGCAGACCATCGCGCATCGCCTGAAGGAAGCGCAGAACACGGCCGCCATGCTGACGACGTTCAACGACGTCGACATGAGCGCGGTGATGCATATGCGCTCGCAATACAAGGATGCCTTCGAGAAGAAGCACGGGGTGAAGCTCGGCTTCATGGGCTTCTTCGTGAAGGCGTGCGTCGCCGCGCTGAAGGAAATCCCGGCGGTGAACGCCGAGGTCGACGGCGACGAGTTGGTCTACAAAAATTATTATCACGTCGGCGTGGCCGTCGGCACCGACAAAGGCCTCGTCGTGCCGGTCGTGCGCGACTCCGATACGCTCTCCATCGCCGAGATCGAGAAGACCATCGCCGATTTCGGCAAGCGCGCGCGCGACGGCAAGCTCAAGCTCGACGAGATGCAGGGCGGCACGTTCACGATTTCGAACGGCGGCATCTATGGCTCGCTCCTGTCGACGCCGATCCTCAACGCGCCGCAGTCGGGAATCCTGGGCATGCATCGCATCGAGGAGCGACCGATCGCGGTGAAGGGCCAGGTCGTCATCAAGCCGATGATGTATCTCGCGCTCTCCTACGATCACCGCATCGTGGACGGCCGCGAGGCGGTCACGTTCCTGGTGCGCGTGAAGGAAAATCTCGAAGACCCGGCGCGGCTGGTGCTGGATTTGTAATTATCCCGTCGTCCCGGCCAAGCGAGCGCGCATTGCGCGCGAGCGCAGAGCCGGGACCGTCTAAAGATCATTGAACGGTCCCGGATCTTGCGCTTCGCGCTCGCCCGGGACGACAGCAAGGTTGAAATCATGGCCTACGATCTCGTCGTCATCGGCACCGGCCCCGGCGGCTATGTGTGCGCGATTCGCGCCGCGCAGCTCGGGTTGAAAGTGGCGGTGGTCGAGAAGGACAAGACCTTCGGCGGCACCTGCCTGAACGTCGGCTGCATCCCTTCGAAAGCGATGCTGCACGCCTCCCATCTCTTCGAGGAAGCCGCGCATGCTTTCGGCGGCATGGGCATCGGCGTCTCGAAGCCGAAGCTCGATTTGCCGCAGATGATGAAATTCAAGCAGGAAGGTGTCGACGGCAACGTGAAGGGCGTCGATTTCCTGTTCAAGAAAAACAAGGTCGACTCGTTCCGCGGCACCGGCCGCATCGTCGCGCCGGGCAAGGTCGATGTCGGTGCCGGGAACGGCAAGAACGAAACAATCGAATGCAAGGCGATCGTGATCGCGACCGGCTCGGACGTGGCGCGTCTGCCCGGCATCGAGATCGACGAGAAGCGGATCGTCTCCTCCACCGGCGCGCTCGAACTTTCCAAGGTGCCCGACAAGCTGCTCGTGGTCGGCGCGGGCGTCATCGGCCTTGAATTGGGCTCGGTGTGGCGGCGGCTCGGCGCCGAGGTCCAGGTGGTCGAATTCCTCGACCGTATCCTGCCCGGCATGGACGGCGAGATCGCACGGCAATTCCAGCGGATTCAGGAAAAGCAGGGCGTGAAATTCCGCCTTGGCGCGAAGGTCACGGGTGTCGAAGCGAAGGGCAAGACGCTGAAAGCAACGGTCGAGCCCGCCGCCGGCGGCAAGAGCGAAGCGGTCGAGGCGGATGTTGTGCTCGTCGCCATTGGCCGCGTGCCTTACACCGACGGGCTCGGCCTCGCCGAGATCGGCGTCGAACTCGACAAGCGCAAGCGCGTCGTGGTGGACGAGCATTTCCAGACGAATGTGCAGGGCATTTTCGCCATCGGCGACGCGATCGCCGGGCCGATGCTCGCCCACAAGGCGGAAGACGAGGGCGTCGCGGTCGCGGAAATCCTCGCCGGTCAGGCGGGGCATGTGAACTACGACGCGATCCCCAGCGTGATCTACACGTATCCGGAAGTCGCTTCGGTCGGCAAAACCGAGGAAGAACTGAAGGAAGCGGGCGTGCAATATCGCGCCGGTAAATTCCCCTTCACCGCGAACGGCCGCGCCAAGGTCAACAAGGCGACCGACGGCTTCGTGAAGATCCTCGAGGACGCACAGACGCACCGCGTCGTCGGCGCGCATATCATCGGCGCCGACGCCGGCACGCTGATCGCGGAAGTGACGCTCGCGATCGAGTTCGGCGCGTCTGCCGAGGATATCGCGCGCACCTGCCACGCGCATCCGACAATGTCGGAAGCGGTGAAGGAAGCCGCGCTTGCGGTCGACGGCCGCGCGATTCATATGTGATTTTCTGTCATCCCGGGCGAGCAACGCGAAGCATTGCGAGATCCGGGACCCAGGACCGCGTTGGTGTTCCTGGATCCCGGCTAGCGCTTCGCGCGCCGGGATGACATCGAACTATTTGTTTTTCCTCACGAATAAAAATTCCTCCGGTTCTTTTTCCCCGTCGATTCCGGCGGCCTTAAAGTGCGCGCGTCCTGCTCACGAGGGGCGCGCTCATGAGGCGTCTTGATCGCGGAGCAGAATGCGGCGCCCGCTCTTGTGCCTCGCAAGCATGGGACCGGGAGGCCCCGGGTAACCGTCCGGGCGGCATCACGACCGCTCTGCCTTCGATGGCTGGACTCGACAGGTGCGAAGGTGGCGAAAGCCGCCGGATCAGGAATGTGAAGAACGTTCCGCCCGAGTCGAGGAAGTACGGTCCCGGAGACCGAAATCGCCGCGATGGAGCGCCGCGAGGCGTTGCGCGCTCGGCACGTTCAGCCTTCGCAAGCTGATCGTGGGGCGCGACCGAAAAAGGACTGTGCGCTTTCGCGGCGCTCCGTCCCCCTCATTGAAAAACTCGGGTGCGAATGCGCCGCGAGATCGCGAGCGGCTGTTTGAAAATCTGAATTAAACGCGGACGATCTCTCCTCACCTCT